>Ga0325404_1005798_pt1 | contig 13009 bp, 7 predicted proteins | sample PopdelMetagenome_18_FD_205664 | JGI IMG/M metagenome (GOLD analysis project Ga0325404, IMG submission 205664) | Populus deltoides microbial communities from Bellville, Georgia, United States - Xylem-Control-R1 | ecosystem: Host-associated > Plants > Phyllosphere > Stem > Wood/Secondary xylem... | reverse complement strand
ACAATGCTAAAAAACCATTTTCCCCTTCTTTTTAAAATGCAATTTTTGTAAGAATTGGTTTGTATACAACAAGCAAAAATTATTCTTTTATTATTATTATTATTTATTTCTATAAGGCCATGTTTGCAACAATCCATTTTTTTTAAAACCAAAACTATCAAAATAGACTTATGAAGTGTTTGTCAAATATAACCTTAAAACAAAAAAAACCCTTAGCAAAAACATTGTCAGCCAAATAAGGTCTTAATCTTTTATCTAATTTTGACTTGACCGGGTTGACTCAAAATCTTTAGTCCGACCATAAACCAAACCAAAAACATTGCTTGACCCAAAAACTAAATAAAAAACAAAACCAAAACTTAACACGAATCAAACTTAAAAAAATAGAAAAACTCAATTTTTTTTATCAAAAATGAATCAAACATAAAAAATAAAGAATACGAAAAACATTCATACCGATTCAGCAACATGAATCTCCAACTGGATCAAATACGATCAAACCAAGGTCACAAACATGTTGTGAATCATGCAATGATAATAATCTAGCATCCATTCACTTCGATTGTCAAATAATCATCATGATTTGGTCCAAATAGGTTTCGGTTCTAAGTCAAAACCATAGGATTTAAACCCATTAAAAACTTGTTATTGATGCCAATAAATCCTAGATTGTTAACTAGCCAAATATCATGAAGTTTTTAGTGCAAAGAAATGGATCAAAACCAATCCAAATCATAGAGTTAAGACAATATTTTTCCTAACAACACTGCCCAACAACCTAGAAAAACCCACTACATTGTTAAACCTTGGAAGTGGCATTTTAGGCCTCTAAACACACTATTTTTGGTTTCACAAATCACATTACCAATACCAAACATAGTCGAATCAAAAGAACTAATAAAATAAACATCAAATCATCAAAATCATGCATTAGATTTCACCTTCATAACTGCATCCCTAATGTCAGCCAATAACAACATCAAATCTCAATTCAAAATTGACTCTCTAAATAACTTAGGACCCAATTCAAGCTCAAGAACCAAGAAAATACACTAATACATATATTGCTATATTTGGCAGAAAATAAAAACCATTTTTATTTCAGCAAAATAAACATCAAAACATTTCTTAAACATCCAATATACAGTAACAAACAACTCAGATCAAAATCAAGCAAAGAAAAGCAACATTTCATGCATTAATCAAAATACAAGATCAATACAATGTATTAACAAATACAAGTTCAAAACACCATTGAAACATGCAATGAAGAGCTAGAGGTATGCCTCATGGACATCACCTGCTGAATTAGAAGAGTTTTTTTATACTTTTCAATATGGTTGCTGGCCTTTCTTTCCCAAGCTTGCTACTTTATCTCAAAGTCGAGGAAATATTTGTACCAGGCTCTTAAACCTTCACACTTGGAATTCTTTTATCCTATCTTCCTCTCTCTTCTTTCTATCTTCGTTGCTGCTCCTCTACCTTGATTTTTCAGGGGTATTTATAGGGTTTCAAGCTAGAATTCAATCAAAAATTGATCTTTCTTCATAAAAGCTTGGCCTTCTGATCAAAATGGGAGATTTTTTTGGTATGTTTTATAGCTATAAGCTTTGCACCTATGTTGGTTTTATAATGGTGGTTTTGCAACAAACATGGTGTTTGAGATTTTGGTTGTTTTTTCAAACTTGGAGACCAAAAGCTTATTTTTAGCCTTATGATCTTGAAAGAAACGTGACCAACCTTTGATAAGAATCGACCGAGAAAGCTTAAAGTATGAATACATGAAAAAGATTAGTGATTTTGCAAAATGAGTATCACAGCCATCAATAACCAAGTTACCTATTTTCGAGGCTTCATCGGAGCAACTCTAACGTTATCATTATTGAAGACCATCTGAAGTTGGTAGAGGGGCTGCACACATTTCCTATAGATCCAACCTTACTCGATTTAGAGGCCTATAGCTTCACATTCATTTGCTTGAATGTGCCACCTCGATTAACCTATAATCTTACAATGCAGTAAGGCTGATCGGGAACAAGATGTTGTTTAGATAATTGGAGAAAATAGAATGCATATTTTTATAGGAGTAGCTGATCTTTGTAGAGCAAGTGTTTTTCAGTCGAATGGTGGTGGTTACAACCCCTGAGGTGGTCAGAGATGTCACATTCAACCACACAACATGTCGTCTAGGCTAAACCCTAAAAATTACAATTTAGTCCTTTTTCTTCCAATTGCTTTTAATTACACACGTAATTGTATCATAAACTCTTAATTTCATACAATTTCACCGGTACCAAACTTAAATGTCAACCTCAAAGTTGACCACTTGTTTCATTTTAGTCCTTGATTATGAAATTGTGCATTTTTACCCTCAATTGATCAACAAAATTCTATTTTTTTTACATTTTGACCCCTGATTTGATCATTTTCAACCCCTGCATTCACTCGCCTTTTTAAGTTTGGTCCTTTATTTTAGATTTCTTCAATCAAGTCTCAAATTGCTTATCAAACTTCAATATGCATGCAATTATGCCCTTGATTTGACTAAATTAACTCTTTAAAATTGCAATTCGACCCCCAAACTTTAATTTCTTCCAATTAAAGCCTAAATTGACTTCAAATATTAACGTTTCTTACAATTAAGTCCTCAATAAAATTAATTTGTGTTGTCAATTTATCAATCTTATATATTTTGGTCCTCTAATGTTTTCACTTGTCATTTTGATTCTTCACCACCAACTTGCGCATTCTTCTAAGCTTTCTTCATGTATGTCCTCTTGTACTTTGGATCTTCTTTTTCTATTTTTTTATTTTCTTGAGTTTTTGTGAGGTCAAAAATGGGCAATAATAACTTCTATTTTTACCAACAAAATTATCTTTTAAATACAAATCTAAAATATTTAAAATAGAAATTGTCAGAATTGAAATGATTTAAATTTAGGAGTCAAAAATGTATTTTTTTTAGGCAAAACTCCTTTTCATTATTTGTTCAGTTCTTTTTAATTTTGACAAGCAATGTTTTTATTATTATTATTATCAAAAGCTTGGTTCTTTATATAAAAACTTATCATGATTTGAAAAACAATTTTCAATCAAGAAACCAAAAATAATGTCTCGATTTTTATATGACCATATAAAGAATGAATAATTCAATTTTCATGTATAATTAATCATAAAATAATTATTAATATATGTGAAAAAGCTCTAATCTAATTTGAAAATTAGAGCATAATGGGATTTTTTTAAAATATCATTTTAATAATCTTATTTAAAAAGAATTTTATTAAAGAAAAAAAAAAGCTGGAAAACAAAAGATGTAGGTCCATTTTAAAAAAAGATCAAATATGCATGGTCAGGACAATATGTTTACTTAACATATCAAGAACGACACATCATTATGTATTATTATAATTTTTTTTGGTCACCAAATTAAGGTTTGAGTATGGTATCTTAAAATCAATTTTTCAATTTGTTTTTAGTTAAAAGAATATGAAAAATATCATTAACCATATTTTCAAAGCTAAAATAATATTTAATTGCTCTAAAAACTCAAGATCAAACAAAAAAAAAATTCTTTATTCTTTGCAAATGCAGAATTTTGGGAAGAGAAGGACTGTTTCTGAAGCATTGAACATCAAGATGGGAAATTGTCAATTTAAGTTTGAAATAGTGCACAAAATTATTAATGGCTGCTAAGCTTTCATGGGAGGGCAGAGTGCTGACTTGTGACAGATGTATCTATTTATTAGTCCTCCAATCTGAAATTAATAAAATTATAATAAAAAAGTATGAAGCAATACAAGGTTATGTACAACTTGCTGACATATGGAGCTGTGTTCTTAGAATGGTCAAAACTGATGGCATCAAATTAATGTAAGAGAGAGATGATTTGATCATGTGAACTTTTACCTAAGGATTTATCAGGACCCTGTCAAGGAGGCCTGTTTTGTCTTCTATTGCGTTTTAAATATATTTTTAAATAAAATATACTTTTAAAAATAATTATTACCACATTATTAAAAATCTATAAAAACATTAAATATAATTTTTTTATATAACTCATAATGTCCGGACCAATTTACATATACCACGACTAATTTACGGGTCCATTGAACACTCTACGAACCCAGTGAACAAATAAAACATCGCGGGGATGACAAATATGCACAAAAAAATCGAACCCGAATATAAAAAAAAGGGAACAAGGCTCTTCCCCACTAGACCACCATGTCAAGTGCAACATCAAATACAATTCTTCTTTCTGTTTTTCTTATTAACGTAGGTATGCGGGCTAACTTGCGTACACCTCGACTAATCCTACGGGTCTTGAAGTTAACGACTATATAAACCTTCAGTGGCCATCATATGAGCAATCACATGACTCGAACCTGAGACCACAGAGAAAACAAATCTCTTAGTTCTAATTTTTTACCACTTTACCCCTCTAGATGGTTACAATTCTTCTTTGTTGTTTTGATGAGGATGAGTGATTAGGCTAAGTTAATATTGTGTGCATTCATTAATATTTTGATCAAGTAGATATCTGTGATGTCAACGAACCTTTCAGATTCTTCAATTTTAAACTTTGGAAGAATCAAAATGAGCTTATTAATGATGCAGACAAAGGACACTAATGGTCATCTCTTGGTATTTAATTAATTTAATTTAATGATATAAAGATAAGAAAAGCAAAATTCCAAGAGAGGTCTAATCAAATGTGGAGTGGGGCATTTAAGATAATCGGGATGCGTTAGGCACAAGGAACCTCTGCCTTGAAAGATCAGAGCTGCCAAATTCGGTTGTTGGATGCTTAGAAAAAGATAATCGTACGAGTAAATGGATTTCTTGTCATCATCAATCTAGGAAATTCCATGAACAACAAGAATCTTTTGTTTGCTAAAGATATTATTGTACACAAGATTTCTGTCTCTACGCGACCATCTCTTCCTTTAGGGCATTGTCGTGCACAATGTTCTTTCCAAGAAGGAAATGAGACAGTGTCTGCATGCAAAATATTGAATGCCTCGAAAGTTAATTATTCTGCACAAGAAAATAATATATAATTGATCATGGACCTGCACACATGTTTTCCCAGGTTAGATGGCCCTCTGGTTACATTTAGGATTCTGGGTTTTTGGTTCCCTGATTGAATAATCGGTTAATCTTGATCGATTCTAAGTTAGGTTTTCCAGAAAAATTAGGTTTTCCAGAAACTATAGTTGTTGTTGATCAACAGTGAATGTTAAAACATGTCACAAACAGAGAGTGCTCAAGGATACAAGGAGAAACAGAATCTTAGAAAAAAAAGAATTTTCTGCACATTTTAATGTTTCTCATGAATCGTACATAACAAATACTGAGATATAACCTAAAAAGTTCCCCAATTTAACGGGACCTGTAATAAAGCAATCTCCATTACCTACTCCTATGTTTCACCTTGATGATATTAAATTGACAGGGGAAAAAATGGGGAGGTACTAGCAAAAATGACAACAAGAGGGAAAAAATCAAGTGAAGAAACATTTGTAGACCAATGCTGGAGCCCTCACTAGAGATCTGCCCTAGCCTTCCTCTTTCCTGCACCAAGCACTATGGCGTATTGGCATATGCACTTTCTAACTTGTGTAATTTGCTTTATTCTAATATAAGTGCCAGGAAATCAGACTAGACTTTCTGCAGGAAGACTATTAATAGTATCAATTTTCCAACCAAGAAATAAATGATGGATTGCTACGTTAAAGATTGAAAGAAAGAATCCCATGCCCGTGCTGGTGATCAGGCCCTTTTCTGCAAAGGTACGAGGTATGACAGAGAATTCAGACCTGAAACTCTGCTCCCTTCTGGATGATTTTCTACTTGCCTTCTCAAGTAGACCTTGAGAAAATTTTCAACCATGAAAAAACTTACGTGCCACCCAAATCACTTGTCTTTTTCCATTCCAATTCTAGTTCTAGCCCATATGGTTGATCAAACCGAATCCAGGATGTGGCAGTTCCTTATAAAATCATTGGAGTAATTCACATATTTGGTCCAAAATGGTCGAAGATGCTCAAAGCCAATTTCCAGCCAAGGTTTTGCCTGACCATTGTAGTGGATAACTGCAGCCTTCTTTACACTCTCAATGTTTGTCTTATTCTGGTATCCCAACCCAAGCATATGCCAGGATGGATCAATTGGATGAACATGACCTTTAAATGCAATCAAAGCTGGTGGTAGGGTTCCGAGTTTCCACATTGTCAGGTTTGACTTCAGGTTCTACATAAACAAAACCCAGAATAAGCGAGAAACAGTGGCAAAGCATCTCTTATTTGCCTACAGTTATATACAAATCACTATAAGCACAACCTCACCAATATTCAGTGCATACAAGAATAACCCAATACGAAATATTTGTATTTGTGGTGTTTGATGTTCATCCAGAATTTAGAGCCACGTGGAAGTTAGATATTTGACTAACATTCCAACAATCAACTAATATGAAACTATAAACTAGAATATATCTGAAATGTTACAGGAAGAAACACTCTGAAGAGATGTACTCACAAATAAATAAAGAGTGCACAGAGCCAATGACAGGTGAGGAGCACGCAAGCAAGAAAAAACAATACTTCATAAATGACAGAATATGATGATGATGATGATGATGATGAAGAAGGTTGTTTACCGAAGTGGTCCTTCTCATATTGATATTTTTTTAAAAGTTGGAGCTAGTAATGCTTGTTTGTTAGTGCGCAATGCTTCTCACATAACAATTTTTGAGATCAAGGTTACCTTTTAGCACATTTAATGAGTCACTTACCTCGTATGATAGCAAATATCACAGCATGAGCATGTTAGTGAAAGTGTCTTCAATATTATCCTAGAGTTTTATTAGACCAAAAAAAGGTGGTGGCAGGAACAGGTGAGCTTACCTCTTTCAGCCAGGAATGGTAGGTTTCTCTAATATTTGTTTTCCTCCATGCGCGGAGATCAAATATGTTCATTCCATATGCCCATGCACATTCATCAGGGTCCAAATTCTTTGCTATGAGGGGATGTGAAAAATTGAAGTAATTCTTGAAATGCTTGGACATTACCCACTCATCTTCACCTGTACAAGTTTCTACAGCTCCATTGACCTTTCCCTTAAGGTCAATTTCCCAAAGTGGAGACAAATCACGCTGGATTACGACATCGTCATCTAGAAACACCACCTTGTCAAGGTTTGGAAAGAGCTGTTCAACATAACCAATCAGCATAAAGATATTGAGCCAACAGATGAAGAAAAAATAAATCTAGCACAAAACAAAATTGCAGAAACTATGGCAAACCTCATAGGTTGGACTCATGATACAATAGTTCTTGGGAGATTAACGCTGCCGTTAGAAATGAAAGGAATTCAGAAATTTTTGTTACCATTGGACATGTGACATAATCATCAAACTTTAGTATATTTTATCTCTTTTTTCCTTCCAAAACAAAGCATTTTACTTTCAGTAAATCATCATTTGTTATCCATATCCATCTTCCTTTTTCAATTTGTAAGCATCACATTTTATTCATATTTCAATATATTAAAAATTTTAGAAACTTCAGTTCTTCACAGGGTCACTCCCGATACAAATCAATGAATGTTCCCACAACAATCCTGGATACTTTCAAGAATACTAAAGTTAGATCCTGATTTGTTATGGCTGGTAAAAGACTAGATTTTCCAAGTGAGATCAGGTGGTTTCTACCTATGTGCACATGAAATAATCACAAGGACATTTCCTCATGACATCTAGCAACATAATTTTTTGGTTGCTTTTTTTACCCTTTAACATCTTAGATCCTTTAACATCTTAGGTCCCTCGTTATTTTAAAATAGACCATATGCATCATAATTCATAATCTCCAAGTACAACAACAGAAAAGATAAACTTCTTATGAGATCACCTCAGGTATATATATCCGAAGATGGTTGAGTATTGATATATACTTTGGACTTCTAGCCTGCAATTTTGAAGCAAATCTTCGTGGAGTTGTATCACTAAGATTTGCCCCTGCAATGTGATTCCCATGGTAATAATTCCTGATACCATTATGGTTCTCTACAGCTTCAAGCACTGGAACATTCTCTCTTGTTAACCAGTCAAACTGGTGAACACCTTTCACTTCCACAATAGCAGGGGAGACTGGGTTTAGCGCAAACCATGAGTGCATGCCCGCATAGGTTTTCTTGTCAGTGATGATGTGAAAAACTATGTTGTCAGGCTTTAAAGATGACTGGATGGTAGAAGTGACAACAACCGAGGCAGCCAAAATGTTATCAGTTGAGAGGACAAAGTGGTGGTAAGAGTTGTCAGAGAGCAGAGGAAGGAACTCTGGAGAAGGTAATTGTTTACGTGCATGAGCATTGGAGGAATATTCATCAGTCAGACGTAGAGAGAGACAGTAGATGCTTTTAGGGATGGAACTTGCAGCAAAGTGTTTGTTCATCAGCTCTGCAAATTTAGATTCCCTAATTTCTCTTTCCAATTTTTCCATCTGTGAAAGATTAAAAAAAAAAAAAGAATGACATTAGTTGAAAATATTTCTTAACAACCCAGCATATTTTTATTTCTTATTTTCTATGGAGTGGCATGGGTAAATGCCCTCTCTCTACATATGAATTTATGCATATATGTGGATAAAGGATACAAGAAAAGAGAACGAAAATGAAATCGATGGATCAATCAAAGACATAACAAAAGAAAGCAAATACAAATTTCACATCCCACTTCAATGACACAGAGTAGCATGAACGTGTGCAGTTAAAGGATCCAAACTTAAAACATACAAGCGTATTAGTACCATGACTGCACCATTTGAGCTCTATCAAAGTTGAGTAGAATAATTCAATCTAAATATTGAATAATGAAAAGTCATATTAATAGCAAGTTAGCCCACAAAATAACTTAATTTAAAAATATGTATTTGTGCGTGAAAGGGATCATGACCATTAAAGGAGGCTGCAAACCAGGAGTGACCCAAACTCTTGACTCCAACTCTTGACCCACACCAACATCGTACTCATATTGAATTAAAAATTAATCAAATAAAAGGATAAAGACCTAGAAAAAGAAAATACAGTAATAATTACAAAAATAACATGTTGGACTTTTTCTTTCATTGGTTCATATAATGAATCAGTAAGTATGTCAATTCATTTTTGCTCTTCTTAATTTTTCCTTCTTCCACAAAAAGTACTTCTGATATAACAACAATATTATAATAATGTTTTATCTTTCATTTTTAAATAGTAGGATCCAACCTCTAACATATAGCCTTGCCTATATAAAAAATTGATAGAATTTACTCATCCATGTCAGCAGGTCATGAGTTAAGGGTCAAGAATTTGTGTCACTCTTCTTTTTCCAACGAACTAATTCTAAGAGCACATCATCAATAAACAATTAATGGTATCTCCACAGTCAAAAAATAATTAAAGCCTCACAACAATAGAAGATTCTCACAACAGAACAACCTAGAGAATAGAAATGCAACAAGACGTCCTGTGAACAATCCTGTGTCAACCTGACCAAGATGCCAAGCAAACAATAAATCAAAACTCAATATCAGACACTCATCAAGGAGAATGTCATGCAAAAAATAAGCAACAACAATGGTTGATATAAAAGCAGTATCAGACATGGCATGAAAGGTCTCAAAACTAGGGTCACCTCCTTTATCACATTGTTAATGAAAAAGGCTGATTGATTGGCAATCAAGTGTAAGTTCGAAGATAGAATTAGTGATCTATAGCCTACAATTGAAGAGATCAGACCTGGAGTAGGGCATACACATATCTACTTGAAATCCATCATCCAATGGAATTTTTTAGGTTTAGAATAGTCTTCTATAAGTGGGAATTAGAATCAGCTAAATTGTTCAAGATAGATTGAATTGGCATTTCATTTCTAATTACTCTTTTTCAGTCAAGACATTAAACAAGGTATTGGTGGATGAAACTGATAATTCATTTTTCAGCAAGCAATAATTGAATAGCAATAGCTCTAATTCTTTTAGATCTTCTCCAGTTGTCCATGACATTTTAGCATACAATAATTTAATAGCAATCGTTCAGAGAACCATGCAGAGATCCCTTCCAGCAAATCATTATTTGATAGAATACACAGGGACAAGATTTCAAGTATTATATATTTTATACCCCTCTTTTTGGAATCCCTTTTCTTTCTTTTGCAGGCAAACAAAAAATCATAATAACTACTAATAAGATGTGTCACCCAAATTTCATATATTTCTCCAGTTAAAAACTCCCAAATGTTAAGATTACTATTACCAGAAAACAAGAACATGAGCATGAACAAAAAAAGTTCAAATATAATTCCTGTCTAATACTTGGTAATAGATTCAACCCTCATTGAGGGATATAACTAGTTTGAAACAAAACGAAAGATGCAGAAACAAGTATGGATCCATGAAGCTAAAACCTACTTTTCAACCCTGCTCTCCTCCCAATAAGTTAAGAATAAGGAAACGAACCACATCTTAAATTAATTATGTCTGTTTGAGTAACTTGACACGTACCATAGCCCTCAACATGAATGCAAATGTCCTTGCATCATACTGATTGTTCTTCATTTCAGAAACTAGGTGGCTAAAAGAAGCTGGGAGCTTTACACCATCTGGGATTTCCTCGTTTTTAACTTGATTGAGTATCTTGTAAAAGTCTTTAACGAGCCTCTGTTACATCATTACCACCAGCATAAGTATTCAACTTGTAATAACACCATTAACAAAAGGTAGGAGAGTAGGTAATATCTTAATCTGAAACAGTAAGGATGAAGGAAAAGGCTTACTTACCCCTGAATCATCTACTCTACCAAGAAGCCTTGGTCCTAACCGTCTACCTAAACAATCTGCGGTGCAAAAGCAAAGCAAGAACAAGAATTAAGCATCCGCACAAACACAGAAGCAGCATCATGAAATTGTGATCCTAGACCCTGATCCAATAAGTATAGACATCTAAAAGCAGATCCAGATTGCTCTGTAACATTTCAGTAATTTGAATTATAAACACGATAAACAAATTTCACAAAAAACAAAGGATTAAAAAAATGAAACAGCCAGAAGAACCAAATAATTAATCTAAAATTGTGACTTTATGTTTTTTAGAAGTCTGCTTCAGTTTGAAGTATCAGTGAATTGCTATTAATCAAGACTCCATCAAATCTTTATTTAGCTCATCTTTATCATAAACAATAAACAATAATAATCTCCCAGAATTCATAAATTAATGAATTGAAATCTATCCCCAATAAATTTACAAGTTCAAAGCCTCATTGGTTATTAGAAGCGTGCGAACATGCATGAAAAATAACTGGAATTGGAAAAACCCATGAATTAATCATGCTAGATCAAGAAATCCGGAGCCGAGTTAAACAGCTGAAAATACGTTCGGCTGCAAGAAATTTATATGCCAACAAATATAATGAGCTATTAAATCAGAATTAGATCCATCACCCTTGATATCAATCACAAATGCGAAAATCATAATCAAATGAATACCATCCGTGAGTGTATTTAAACATGTATATGAGCGGAGAGAACAAGGTATTCGTATTGCAGAAAAAAGAGGTAAGCAAATTGAAAATATTAACCATCAATGTTCGAAACAAACATAAGGCACATTCATGAAAAATATGCATAGATGTAACAAAATGTGATTAACACAAGACACGAATGCATCACATGTGAAAAACAACCGAACCCCAAATCAAATCAGGATCCAAACACCTCACAGCCAAATGCATACATACAAACAATAACAAGATCATGAAATTAGAAAGCAATCACAACCCAAATCAAATGAAGATCCATCCACCACATGAAGAAACAATCACAATCAAAATAACCAAAAAAAAGCCCAGACACTTGAACACAAAAATCCTTGAAAACAAGTAAAAGCCAAAAAAAAAAAACTCACCAAATGAGGAACACTTGTTGACTCCTTCAAGGGTAACCAAAGCAGTGAGAATGAATACAAAAGGTAACAAAAAAGCGAGAATGAGTATAGTATGAAAAAGGGTTCTATAAGAGATATGGCGAGCTGCGACTTTGATCTTCATTAAGTCAATAAACCCATTGTTGCTGCTAGAAGATATAGTGATGCTTCTCATGCTACGCGAGATGTGAAGCTGCATATTCCTTTTCTATGCAGCCTCACCAGCACAAACCTAGCAAAGGCAACAAGTTCTAGCTCCTTCCGCGCTTGTTCCAACAATACCCAACTCACCATCAGATCCACACCTATCACAGATAAGATTCCCCTTCTGGGTTCCTGTAATGTTGTTGCTGTTATCTCTTATCCTGCTTTCTATTTCTCTTTCTCCTTCCCTTGTTTGTGGTCCTTTCAAAGACCGCATTGGAGATTCAGCAGCAGCAGCAGCAGCTATTATTATAACAATAAAAAATGGGTTTCTATACCTATTTACACGCAACAATACATCGATACAGCTCTAATGGGTTTTCTCCTTTTGCAAGATTTTCTTCTTCTTCTTCTACCTTTAATGGATCAAGAAGGGGAGGGAGAGGGAGAGAGAGAATGGGTTCTGTTCTGTGTTTGTGTTTTTGTCTAATTTTTTTATTTTGATTTTTTCTCGTTTTTTTATTTTTAATAAAGTAAATAAGGTTGTTCAAGAGTCAAAACCGTGTTGCGATGGTGTTGGGTTTTTTTTTTTTTAAAGGAGAGAGAAAAGTGTGGGGATGAGTTTTTGACCTTCGAGAGGCTCTAGTGTTTGCAATCCTTACCTTGGAGCTAAATTTAGATGTCTCCTCTGTTCGTGGCCAAAACATGGATCTGCTTTCCTTGGACACTATTGTTTTTCAGTGCTTGTCAATTTTAGTTATTCTTTCACATCAATTCTCACTAAGTGGAGGGTATGGTGTTTAAAAGGGATGTATTTTTGTATTTGGAAGTGCGGTAATGGTTAATTTTTTTAAAAAAATTTTGTTTTAAAATAATATTATTTTTTTATTTTTAAAA
>Ga0325404_1005797_pt1 | contig 13009 bp, 4 predicted proteins | sample PopdelMetagenome_18_FD_205664 | JGI IMG/M metagenome (GOLD analysis project Ga0325404, IMG submission 205664) | Populus deltoides microbial communities from Bellville, Georgia, United States - Xylem-Control-R1 | ecosystem: Host-associated > Plants > Phyllosphere > Stem > Wood/Secondary xylem... | reverse complement strand
TCTTCTTCTTCTTTCTTTTTTCGTGTCAAGCTGTCTTTTGTTTTCTTGCAGCTGTCCACCTGTCGACTTCCCATCACATGATGTTCCAAATTTTGTTCATTTTATGCTTTTCAAGAACAATTCCCGTGAAATATTTTTTATTTATTTTTTACAATCCGAGAAAATCACTCAATTAAATTTATTTCTTATTCCGTCTATATCATATAGAATTAATTATAGAAGAGAGTTTATTCTTCTTCTCTTTAAAACAAATAAAAATTTTAATAATTTTTTTTAAAAAAATATTTTTAAAACACAAATAAATATTACAATAATAAAGGAGTTGCCCTGTTAGGTACAATCAGCTTAGATGTGTCGGCTAACCCATCAAACTTTGTGATTAGACAGGGACGACTGACATAGAAGCCAACTAAGTTTTTGTCCTCTTTTAATTACTAGTTGAAATAGAAAGACATCATGCTTATGTTTTTTAGGTTAAAATCTATGTTATAGTTGTCAAACCTCACACGAATGTTCAGTTTGGGCAAGATCTATGTTCAGTTTGGGCAAGATCTGGAGGTTTGGTTAATATTTTATTTTTTTATAAAAAAAAGTCAATGAATGCTTGAGTTTGACCGTGTTAGCTTTTAGTGGTTAATAAATCAATTCAAGTTTTTGATCAAATTACTCAAGTTTTTTATTTTTATTTTTTTTAATCAATGATGATGTAAATATATAATATTTGCTGTTCAAAGATGGCGCGTAGATATTTTTCTATAGTGTCAAGTATGACCCATTTAATTTATTATAGGTGATTTTTTTTACTGTTATTGGATTTGTTTTGTCTGAATACTTCTAATGGTAACATGATGTTTTAATCAGAGGTTCAATATGTTTTTAGTGTTTTTTTCAAGTAGTTGTTTTTAGTTTTTAAAATATAAAAATTTATTTTAAAATTATTATGACATAACACTAACTTAATAAACAAGGTATTAAAAAGCCAGCCTAATACTATCTTTTTTTTTTTTTACTTGTAGAGTTAATACTTTGAAACTAACATCCATAAAAATTAATTAGATATCTTTAGATAGATCAATGCAAGTTTTTCATCGAATTAACTTGAGTTTTTTCTTTTTGTTTTTTTTTATATCTAACCAACGATGATTTTAATGCGTTATACTTGCTATTTAAGGATAGTTTAAGTAGTGGGTGGCTCGCTTTTCTATAATGTCAACTATAATCCACTTAATTTATTATTAATGATTTTTTTTTAACTTCATTGAATTTATTTTATCTAGATATTTCCAATAATAATATAATGTCTTAATCAAAACATCCTAACATCTTCCCTTTCTTTTTTTTTTCTCTTTCATCTCTCTTGAAATTTTTTTTTTAGATGTACAAACTATAATATATATTATGCTTTTTAGTCACTGATATTTTTAATTTACCATGCAAATCTTTAAAAAAATCCATTTGAAGCCATTGGCTTTAACTTTATTATATATATATATATATATATATATATATATATATATATATAATGTTCTAGAAAGCTATGCTGGTCTAAATTTACTCGTGCAATGAATTTGCTTCCTATCCATCATTAAATAGCTAACAAAAAGTTGGCAGTAATTAAGCTAACCTTAGATTCAGACGGTGTCGTTTCATGTTTACCATGATCTCTAAGACCACCACTGAGATATTCTTAGGACTGTATACATCCTCTCTCTGTCGTTTTAATGGGATAACTTTTTATACATGGAAATTAAGCAATTCATATAGTTTTTATTGTTCCGGTTATAAGAAAATAATTTTAAAAAAATTATATATATTTTTTAATCAATATCCAAGAAAGAGTGAAATCCATACAAAACTATATAATTGTTTTATTAACTAAATTTGATTGAATTTGTAATTGGAATAAAATGCAGCTACAACCATAATATAAAAAGGATCCTAACTAAATAATAAAATAAAAAAGAATTTAATTATTATTTCGAGGCGATATCTTCTAAGTTTCAGGGTATAAAACACACAGCATTAAAAAAAGGCAGCGTTAAAAGCCGGCCTTAATGTTATCCTCTTTTTTTTAATATAAATATAGATTAAACAATTATTTTTGCGTATTTTAACTAATTTAAAATTAAATGTTATTTTTTTTTCAACTTATAAAATTCATACTTTGAAACTAACGTCCATTAAAATTAATTAAATATCTTTAGATATTTATTTTTAAATTAATGGAACGATATGAAGATTTTTTTTATGTATCTTAACTAATTTTTATAATTTAAAATTAAATATTATTTCTTTTTTAACTTATAGAGTTCATACTTTGAAACTATCGTCCATTAAAACTAATTAAATACCTTTAGATATTTATTTTCAAGTTAATGAAACAATTTAAATATGTGTATCTTAACTAATTTTCATAACTTAAAATTAAATGTTATTTCTTTATTAACTTATAGAGTTCGAACTAACGTCCATTAAAACTAATTAAATATCTTTAGAGATTTGTATTCAAGTTCATGGAACGATCTGAAGATTCCCTTCACATCTAACCAAAGAAAAAACCAAGCAAGGAGCAAAATGGGATATTGGCTCCATCGTCTTCCTGCTTGGGGCCTTTTCACTTTTCTGCTCTCTCCCCAAGTTTTCTCTCTGGATTTAACCCACAGATGATAAATATCCTGAGCTTCTCATCCCTTTGCTCGAGAGTCCAGTTAAGTTCTCCACATTCCATGGAGCCACCCTCTACAAGTTCCCATATTCTTACCGCCGGGATGCTCTACAGACCACCACCAATACTCTAAGAATGTGTTTGGTATTGCGATAGCGGTTATGGTTGTGATTTGAAAAAAAATTGTTTTATAAAAAGTACTTTTAATTAAGGTTGGTTTAAAAAAATAAGTATTTGGTTAAAACTGTGATTAAAATTGAGGTCGAATAAAAAGTAGTTTAATGTGTTTGGTTAAAAATACTTTTGAAATTAAAGTTATAAAATAATTTTAAAATATATATATTAAAATTGATGGTTTTTAATTTAAATGTTGTAGATTTAACTATTGTTATTACTTCATTAAATAAATAATACTTTATATAAAATATTTTTTATTATGCCATTAAACCATCTACAATTGCATTACGTACAAAATTCATTCGACAAGAATTACAGTTTCTATTATTTTTTGAGCGTGTAATAAAATTAGATAAAATCTTATTAGGAATAAAATTGATTTGGTATTATATTGCGAGTGAATTTAATTCACTCTACACTAGTTTTTGAGGAAAAAAAATATTGTTTACATGACAATATGAGTAAATTTAATTCACTCTAAACTAGTTTTTTTAAAAGAAAAAATACAAAAACTAAACACACTAAAAAAAATTCACTCAAACAGTGCAATGAATTGCACTGTGTATATTACCATAGAATTTCAAAAAACAACTATGAACTGCTTCGTTAAATTTGCTTTCAAAACGTGAATTTACATGAAACCCATAAAAATTAAATTATATTTTTAATATAATTAAACATTATATTACTTCAAATATATAAACAACCACACAAACAAATATCCTCTTAAAATGCGTGAAAAATGTGATCGGCACAGATGCATGCACTGGGAGCAAGCCATGCCATGGTGCTGTGGGTGTATTATTTCATGACTTTTGACGGCTTGGAGGCTGAAGTCTAGTTGTCGTGTTTTACAGCATAGGTGCCAAAAGTCCAGGCAAGGTACCGAAAGTCCAGTAAAGCTGCAAAGGCAGCCTATTTTGTGATATCATTTGGCGCTGAATTTGAGACCAGGATTGAACACAAGAAGTCATAGCCATATTAGACTGCTAATGAAAATGGAAAAAGCAAGCACTAGACAAAAAAAAAAAAAAAAAAAGGAATGGTAATGGTTAGTAAAAATTACATAAAAATAACACTTTTTTTTTTATTCTTAAAAATTATTTTTAATAAAAACATATCACAACCAATCAATATACCTAATCAATATACCCTTAATTGCAAAGCTAAAAGAGATTGAATATTAGGCTAGGATGTCAAAAAAGGAAAGGGTCAAAATGATGGTGTTAGAACATGGGGCCAGAAAGAAGTGGCCGACACTTTCAGTGAAAAAAATAGGGCGTGGGAGTTCAGGTGAAACCATGTTCTAGCAGCCACTGTATTTTCCTAGTCAGGGATTCAGGGTTCTTCTCTTTTAGAAGGAATGATTTTCCCTCTTCACGAAAAACAACACGACATCTACTACTTGTCATCAAGAAAAGATAAAATGTTTAAAGCAATCCAAAAAATGTCATGGTATTTTTTTTTTCTTTAAAGCAAACCCTGTTACATTCAAACCATCATCTCCTATTTGTATCTTTATTATGTTTTACATCAGTATTTTGTAGCTTGATATCACCATACACTCAATCAAATAACACGAAAGAAATGGGGAAAAAAAGGTGTTAAAAAGATGAGGGGAAAAAAATCACACAAATCGGTTAAATGGCCTTCGTCCAACCGTAGCAGGCATCGAGACGGTTGAATCCACACTCAAATCTCCTATGGATTGATGTGACTGATGCTTATCTAAACCCCTCTGAGAGCTTGAATCCTTGCTGGTGAAGAAGGAGCCTCTGTTCCACTTGAAAGATCCAATGCCTTGTGTAAGAGGGAACGAGAGTCTCCTCTTTTCACTGTTTGGGGTCCCTGGAAACCTCTCTTTGGGATTACTATAAGCTCTTGTTTTTGCCTTGGCTGAGGCCGTAGGAGTCATGTAGTTTGGCACTGAAAATGGTGGGCAGCTCGTGAGGCTATCGTCATCCTTCAATGGCAAGTCGAAAGGAGAATTCCCTCCACTGGCTCTTGCTCTTGAATATCTTGACAAGCTAGGGCTGTTTGCTTGTGGAGTTCTAAGTAGAGGAGTTCGCGCTGGTCTTGTTGATACAAATGCAGTTGATTTTGAGGATCTCGGTGTGGGAGTATCCATATTATCGAACCCCAGATGTTGTTGCTTGTGGCTACTTGATGGGGGTCTTGGGCTAGGCTTCATCTCTGAATGTGGCCTTGGCGGTGTAAGTTGAAAATTCTTCAAGGCTTGGCTTTCAGGAGGATTCGTTGGAGGTAGCTGACGTTCTAACCAGTTCCACCACCATGGAAATCCATTGGAACGGATATCCATGAGAGCTGACTGAGCAGATTTTGGTGAGGCTTTCCACAGCTGTTGGAAAACAGAAAACAAATATACTGAGATGCATTCCTTTTCTTCAAAGCATACTACGTAGCTTCATGGTAGCATCAGTCATGATAATTTCAATTAATTCCCAAGATGATCCAGGCAATAACCCAACACCACTGGATCAATCGGTAGGTGCAAGTCTTGCACAGGGTAATAACTCTGGGTCTTGAAGTTCATATATCATGAACAATTGTGTCTCCAGCTCATTGTTCTTTGACTTAAAGTTTCAGAGAACATATTGTCCTAGCTGAAATCAAGCTAATAGAATTGACAAATGGCATCCCTGATAGCTTATCTTGCAACCCTTCTATGATTTGTTTCTCATGCAATTGGGTTATATTCTTTATAACAAACAATCTTCAAAACTACATAATTACAGTGCTTACAATGAGATCTAGCAATCTAAACTCAACAGTAAATGTTAAATTAATTTCCTAAACAGTATGTTAAAGCAAAATTGAAATATGATTGTAACCAAAAGAAAAAAAGAAAAGAAATGAAGAAAATGAGCTACAAAGTTTTTGGAGGTAAGAGAGCCATTTAGTGCAAATACCTGGTGGGAATACGAATAAGCCATGGCCCTTTCTCTCTTGACGACTGCCTCCACCTTCCTCTGCAACCTTGCATCAATTTCCTCCTTCGTCAGAACGCTGTCGTCCCAGTCTTCACTATTACCTGCCTCAGGCTATACCAATACCCCCAGTTATTACTGAACAGACACGGAAGCAAATATAATGCTGCCTTTATTTAGACAACAACAACAATAAAATCACTCTTTCATTAACAAGGAGGCTGTCGTCCCAGTCTTCACTATTACCTGCCTCAGGCTATACCAATACCCCCAGTTATTACTGAACAGACACAGAAGCAAATATAATGCTGCCTTTATTTAGACAACAACAACAACAACAACAACAACAATAAAATCACTCTTTCATTAACAAGTTAAAGACATACTTTAGCATTACTTCCAATGGACAACCTAGTGGCTAAGATTTGTGATTTCTATGTGGAGTTTGAGGTTCAAATCCTGGGAGGGGTGGGGAGGAGGGCTACCCTCCATTGCATTCGAATACAGGATGTACTTAAACATTGCTCTAAGTGAGAAGTGATGAGATCTTTCCCCTAAAGGAGCCATGCATTGATCAGAGGGATAATACCCAACATGTTCCATGGAAGTACCATGGCCTAAAGAAAAAGGCAGAGTTTCTTTTGGTTACCTGTTACCAACAAACAGGGCACCAAGACATATTGCTTCAAGTATAAGGCAGAGACCAAAACCATGCATCTGAAATTGGAGGCCAAACCTAACTTGCAGGTTTTAGGCGAGATACTTATTTTTAACCCACGCCAATTTATACTGATTAACACATTGATCTAGGTTCTCAGACATATAGCTCCTTAATAGAATGGAAAGAAACCTAACCATGAGTCAAAAAATGGACTTACCGACTGGCCCCATTTGCCCAAGGTACCATCCACTTCTTTATCATTTTTCTTTTGAGCTTGACGTCGTGCTTGGTTTTCTAACATTTGTATCCTCCGTGACTGAATCTGAGACTGGACCCGAACCAAGAGCTGCATGTATTTCATTGCATTCATCGTCTGCCGCTTCACATTCTGTCCTCTTATCACTCCTTGAAGCCTCACAAGACCCTTCAAAGCTCTGAAGCTCCTCCTTGCCTTCATGACAAGTACCAAATAGTATCAGTTTGACAATATTCCAAATGAATGAGGAGTGCAAGAATGCTATAGGATTGCCTAAAATGTTAAATTTGGGATATTTAAAAGCAAAGGCACCCGCAATCATCAGCCAGAAAAATGGCAAAAGATATGGCACAAAAGCAGCAAAAGATAAATTGCAAGATTCCGGGTAAAAATCCCATTCTGGCAGTCATTTATGTGTGTATATGATTACTTGTATAGATCAACTTCCCAAATGAAGTCTTAAAATGAGGAATTCTATAGAGCCACAAATATCAACAACAGATATTTTTGCTTTTCAGCACACATGATAGCCAGATTTCTTGTTATTTTTCTTGATCAAGTTTTCCGTATTATGCAAGCTACAAGTGAGAAGAGAATCTTACAACATAGCCTCTATAGGCTGCTTGAATCTTGGTTGCTGAAGCATGATGGTTTCTTAGAGTTGGTTCTGGTCTGTAATATATCTCCTTATGGCGTTGAGCATTCCTAGGAGAAGCTGCTCTAGGGGAAGCAACCCTTGGAGATGCAGCTCTAGGGGAAGCAGCTCTTGGAGAGGTGACTCTTTGAGAAGCAACCCTCGGAGAAGCAGATCTTGCAGGCACAAAGGGTGGTGTAGTCGGTTGCTCAGGAGGTGTGGGAGGCCTGAAAATTAATTTATGCTCTCTTTCAGCCTCATCCAAAATTTTCTCGATACTACTTGGTTCTCTAAACAGGGGAATGAATGAAGTGGTCTCTCCATGTCTTAGTTTTCCACGACCCTTCTTCTTCTTTTCTTTTGCGCTTCTCTTATCTGATTCCTGCAAGGTAATTAGCAGAAAAGAGGATGGGTTTTCAATCCTGCAAGCAGTTTGCAAGTAAATACTGTGCATGAAGAAGCAAAGAATCCTATCATTTTCAATCCAAATAAAAACTAAATGAGAAATGGGCAAGAAAATCTAAAATACCAAGCATGAACAACAACCATTAAATGTCATGAAACAGGTTACGTAATTTTTTCTCTTCCTATACAATGGAGACATGTAGAAGGCCATGAGTGAGTAAAAAATGAAAGCAGCCTGGTACACGTTCTGCTTCATCAATTCAGGATGGTGCATCTTCAAACAATGATGATAACATACATTTGGACAATTTTCATCAAAGGTTTTCAATCTTTCCGAACTCCATATAGATATGTGCATTTTATTAGCATAAAAAACAAAAACTTCAATTTAGCAAGAATCGGTTGTCTTTCAGGATATAACTTAATAGGCCATGAAGATTACTGAATTGAAGTTAAACATATAACCATTATCATAACAATCTGAACTCATTTTCCTCCAAAGATTGAGAAAAATGATACGATAAACGAAACAAATCCTGTAAAGAACCCAACAAAATACATTTTAGGTCAGGCAAAACTCATTTTGAAAGAAGCTGATTTCAAATACAGCATCAGGAATAGCAACTTACATTAGCTAGTTTGTCCTTGGAGTTTGGTAGAAAGACCCTCTTGATTGCTGAAAACCAACTCCCTTTCTTTCCCATGTTCCTAGCATTACTGTCTCCACCCAGATGAGGAAATGAATCGCACAATTAACTGCCTGTAGGACCAAATGAATCTGCGCTTACCTGTGCATGCATGTACTAGGTTACGAATCTACGCATATCATAGCACAATAAAAATATGGATGCAAGGAAAAGCAACATTAACCAGTAAACGAAGAATTTAGGTGGAATCATTCAGATATGAAGGTTATTATATAGCTGACCACACACCAATGAAAGACTACACTGCAAGAAAATACGAGTTGAAATTCTACCAGATAAACACACGGAGATGGAATTTGAATCTTCACGACTTCTGTTTTTAACAGGTATATTAGCTAGATGGTCTTAACCAAGGAAAAACATGGTGAAAGAAACTAGATTTGAGACAGATAATTAGCAAATAGTTACAACAGCTGCAATCGACTAGCTCGATGACAAAATTCCCTCAAGTTATTAGTTGAAGAATTCACATACAGACATACACTCAGACCCAGATACAGTGTAAATAAGAAAAAAATACCAGGAATCTGCATGCTAGATTCAGATCATTTATGCTCAAAGACACCCTCCATCTTTTCATGTCACAATCAAATAAATGGATTAAGCTCCAACTCAGTTTGTCAATCAAGGGGTAAACTTAAAGAGGTCAAAGTTGGTTATATATACAAACAAACACAAATTGCCAAAGCAAAAACTATTTATGAAAACAACCATGAAAGATAACTATTATTTTTTTAATGAATAAAAAAACTAGAGAAACAAATCCTGGATAGAACTTGATAAACTCCTCTTGTACAAGGTTGTCTGTCCAAAACCAGGTAAGAAAAACAGTTAAATTCTAGAACCATCCAGGAATTAAGAGAAAGAGAGAGATTGAAGGGGTTCGAAACTAAGAGAGAAAATTTTTTATATATATAGTTTTAAAGAAAATTAAAACTCTTCAAGGAAACAAAATCTGACACTTGAAAGACAAAAGGGGATCCCAAGACAGATGAAGGAATTTAATAAGAAAAAAATCAACTTATGATCACCAACAGTACCAATCTCTCTAAAAAGGAGAAAAATTTCACCTTTTAAACCTCTACACAGCCCTTTACATCTCCATAGAATAAACACAATTACCATGCAACAAAAAGATCACAACAGAAACATCATAATTCACACAGGCCTCAAAATTGCAGAAGCTTACATGAACAGAAGAACTCGCAGGGAACATACCTTGTAATTAAAGAAGACCCAGTTTTGCAGGCCTAAAAACAAAGGCTGTTTACAAACAACATCTTGATTGATTCTTCTGTTTTCTTTTGAAATCTTTTTACATATGATATAATACACACACAACACACTAGTGTATATATATTTCTTTAGTTTTTGCTCTTGTGTCCCTCCTTTTTCTTTCTTTTTGAGCTTCTTTGAATCAGGTTCTTGGTGCTTGCTTGTATGAATTTTCAACTTTTCTTTATCACCTTTCACCTTTTGTTGGATTTATGAATTTTTTTTTCTTTTTGGCTAAATGATCATGATGACGAGAGAGAGAGAGAGAGAGAGAGAGAGAGAGGTGAGAGTTAACCACTTTGTCACTCAATGTGGCCAGCAACTTCAACTACCTTTACTTAAATGGGAAGCCTATTTTCGACAGCAACAATCCCACAGTTTGGTTTGGTACTCTCTCCAACATTTGTTTTGCTTATTCATTCAGTACTGTTACCATTGCACATTACTATTATTTTTCATTGGAATCATATTTAAAATTAAAAAAAAAAAACAAAACATTTAAAATGATATTATTTAAAAAATAAAAAATAAAAATTTCACTACTTGGCCAAGATTAGACTACAAGTTAACGATGTTTCTTTTGGGTCTGAGGAATAGTTAAAAAAAAAAGTAAACAAATAATTTATTTTTTTATTGTTTAAAATTATTTTTTGTTTTTAAATTGTTTTGATTTGGTAGTGTTAAAAATAAATTTAAAAAATAAAATATATTTTTTTAATATATTTTTAAATAAAAAACACTTTAAAAAACAACTGTTATTACAAAAGCAAACGTGGTTAGATATATTGTAGGCGCTATATATCAACTTATCATACGGTCAAGATATGAGGAAGATATATAGATTCTTAATGGCATGTTAATTGCTTAATAAGAAAGTGTGCACTACTTCCTAAAATTTGAAAATAATAGTTATATACTTTGTAACCTTTTATATACCGGTTTATAAATAAACCGAAGAGCTTTGATTGTGTAAGATAACGGTTTTGTGTGTCACATGCAAGTTTTGTGCGTAGCATACACACCAACCAACGTACTTATATGTGTCATTCTGAGTTTATGAAAGATTGAGATTGATTCATATAATAATTTGTGTGTTTGTATATGTCACGTTTTTTCTACTTGTATATTTTTCTTGTCTCGTAACATGAGAGAGTATGGAAAAATCTCTCAGCCAGGAAAAATACTTAAGGTAAACATGAGTGAATTGATAGAGAAAATACTAAATCTGGCAGAAAACTGGGCTGTCATATAAAAATTAAAATTTTTTGATGAGAAATTAACCTTATAACAAAAACAATTAAAACAACATTGAGAACGAAAAAGCCATTACAAAGACAACACCAACTCAAAAAACAAATCATATCCACACTCTCTAATAAAAAGAAAATAACATAAATATGCAACCATTAAAAAAAATGCAGCACAAAAAAATATGTAAAATTACCTATGCATGATTAGTTATTGTAATTATTACTATAAATGAAAGATAATTATATGGCATTTAAAAAAACATAATGAATAGGATATTTAAAAATTAATACGAGTTAGCATAACTGGTTAAATTTTAAATTTGTATTTTAATGACTTACATGTTTGTTAACTTCAGAATTTATGAAATTAGTCGATATACATATAAGTTAATCCGAATATTTATATTAATAAAAAAAATTTAATATAAGTTTTAATCAGATTAATTGAGTATAGACTAATTATTTAATCTATAAAGTCAAATAAAATTAATTTTAAGGTGACTCTTTTTGATGCCCAATATAAACCTAGGATACACCTGTCAAGTTCATACATGACTTGGTCCCCCAAAATTAATTTTGATCTTATGAGTTTACTTTGATTTTATTCTTTGACCTAGTAATTAATTCAGTGAAATAAAGACAGATTAGAGACCCAGAATTCATCACCAAATTGCAAGTTTGGGTTCTGTTTTTTTTTTTTTTTTGTTCTCTTATGTTGTTCGCGTGAAGAACAAAGAAATTGATTATGATTCAAGACTTTGTACCTCGTCTTAGTCAGTCTTGCTTGATTTTTGGTCTGAACTGACCCAGTTTCTTTCCACCCTTTAACATTTTATGTTCTTAGAATTGTAAAACTAAGACCATGGAATGTCAGGCTCGTCTTCCTTGGACAAGTTATTGTGAATAATTATGAATATTTATGAGCTTCAATTCATAATATAAAGTCACAAGATATATGTGACTCTTCGAGAGAGTGTTAAATGTTGTTTTTTAAAGTGTTTTTACTAAAAAATAAATTAAATTTTTAAAAAAAATTTATTTCTAACATCAGCATTTTAAACGATCAAAAAAACATATAAAAATATCAAAAATAATAATTGAACTGTAATGCCTAACACTACCGAAATATAACTTATTTTGCAAGGGAATGAAAATTTAGTTCCAAAAATAAATAAAAACCAAGAACAAAAGCAAAAACCAAGAAAGGGAACAAGAAGGTTGAACCATTCCAATCAATCCTATCAAAATAGATTATATATATTAGATCTTGATGTGGGAGCTTGGTATAAGAAAAGTTATTCCAAAGAATTGATATAAAATTAGCAACACAAAAAAGCTATTTTACAAGTTAGGATAAAATATTAAATTCAGGATTAAGAAAATAGGTCCATGGAGAGACTTGAATCCCCTCTTATTCTACACTCATGATCTTGCTAAATTTAAATTATCTATATCATTTTCATAATATTGCAACAGAATACCTATAATTCTTTTTCTAAATCATCATGATTTATCTTCTTGATCAAAATCTCACCAGTATTATGAAAACAAAACAAAACATAATCATAGTTATTAAATTTTATTGCTACCAATTTGAAACTAAATTTAAGTCTGTTTTTTTAACTAAGATAAATATCAACTTGATCAAACTTGAATAATACTTCATCAGATTAATTTTAATTTTTTTTATTTAAAATAAATTTAAAAGACCTAAAAATTTATTCATTGATGAGTTGACGTAGCAGCTCTTACCCGGGATTTGGGCCAATTTGGTAACCATAAGCATGATGACTAGATGCAATTTTTTTTCCTTTTCTTGGATGCATTATTCGGCTAAATCTTTGGGGGTAGGGCGTGCAAAAAATGCGATGATGGATAAAGGAATGGGCTAAAAGAGACCCTTAAACAGACAACTACCCCACAAGAGGATGATTTCTTGATTTTTAAAGAGCTCAAGAGCTTGTCCTTTACCCTCAATGTGTTGCCGTAGGGCTATCAGTGATGGGCAACAGCCCAACAAAGGCCAGGGCA
>Ga0325404_1005795_pt1 | contig 13011 bp, 14 predicted proteins | sample PopdelMetagenome_18_FD_205664 | JGI IMG/M metagenome (GOLD analysis project Ga0325404, IMG submission 205664) | Populus deltoides microbial communities from Bellville, Georgia, United States - Xylem-Control-R1 | ecosystem: Host-associated > Plants > Phyllosphere > Stem > Wood/Secondary xylem... | reverse complement strand
GCAGCACCAACCATCTATATAGTATTTATCTAAATAAAAACAAAGAAAGATGAATAAATTTATTATATTTATCAAACATTATATATTATGAATGGTAGCAACGTCACTAAAAAAAAAAACAAAGAAAGATGAATAAATTTACGACCGCACATGTACTAAATTTAAATGTCTACCTACATGAGGCTGCCAAGGCTGGTATTTTTATCGAGTTATGATTCTGAAGCCAGATCGTGCTAGCCGGCCATCACATTAATTCAGCCAACTAGATAAACCAAAACTTCAACTAATTAATTGTTTCCAAGTTCACCAAGAGAGGCATAAAAGCTCTTCGATTTCCTGTCTCATTTCAATTCTCAACGGAACATGGCAACGACTTCGATTCACAGATTGTTGAATATAGTGTTTCCTCTTACGATAATCATTTCAATCCTAGTAATCTTACCGCCATACCTCGTGTTCAAGTTGCTAAGTTACATAAAAAGATCTATGTTCACTGAAAATGTGGCTGGAAAAGTTGTGCTCATCACGGGAGCATCTTCTGGCATTGGTGAGGTCTGTATCAGTCTCAATTTTTTCCCCTTTCTGATAGATTCGCATGTGTACTGAATTGAAAACCCCCATTGGGCTCATGATTTTCTAAGATAAATTTTAATATGACTCGAACTTTCTTTTTTTCTTCTTTTTTTCCTCGATGAGCAACATCTACTGCTATATCTGATATTGATAATATTACTATTGTATTGTATGTGGCAAAAAACAAAGGGTCTTGCATACGAGTATGCTAGACGAGGAGCTAGATTAGCCCTTGTTGCAAGAAGAGATGACCGTCTTAGAGAAGTCGCCGATAAAGCCCATGAGCTGGGTTCACCAGAGGCTTTTGTCATCCGCGCTGATGTTGCCAAGGTTGAAGATTGCAAACGTATTGTAGATGAGTCAGTGAACCACTTCGGCCAACGTAAGTATCCAAGCAAGGAATGGTTTCTCGGTTGTAATTATCTGCCAATTATGCCTAATAATTCTTTTAAGCTGTAACATGTCATGGCCTTTTTTCTTCTTTAACAGTGGATCATTTGGTTAGTAACGCCGGGATTTTGCGGGCTGAGTTGTTCGAAAATTGCAAGCTGTCTGATTTCGCTCCTATCTTGGTAACTTCAGCATGAATAAAGTTTATTACTCGGAGTCAATATTAACACAACCTTAGGGTATTTCTGTACCCAAAATCCAATAGATCCCTACATCATATAATATTCAAATGGGACTTCTCCAGAGAAAACGGCTACGAGGGAAGCAAGAAAAATCTCTTGTGAATTTTTTTTTCTATAATGAAATTCCCCCATGGAATTTGTTTAAGTTTACAGAGAGTGTGTATGGGAGTAAGAATGCATTAATTTTTAGTTCTAAGCCTGTCCAAATGATAGTTTTTTTAAACTATTATCATAAAAATAACAACATTCAATTTCCATCCTTCTCTCTAGGATGTCAATTTCTTGGGGGCAACATATTGCGCTCGCTTTGCTATTCCAGTCCTGAGGAAAAGCAAAGGGAAGATTGTTGCGATTACATCCGTGGCAGCTTGGTCACCAGCTCCAAGGGCAACCTTCTACAATGTATGCATATCCCTAGCTAGTTTATGCAATTCTAATGACCAGTTTCTCATTTCCGATCACTAACGATGGATCAATTGCAATGACTTCAGGCAAGCAAGGCAGCCTTGGTAAGCTTTTTTGAGACACTCAGAGTTGAATGCGATTCCCATATTGGTATAACAATAGTGCTTCCAGGATTGATCGAGTCAGAAATGACTGTGCCTGATTCACTGTCAAAGGTAGGCCATTAGCCAAGTAAATAACAAGAATATTCACCATTTTTAGGAAGTTCACTTCTGATTGTGATCTATATATAGTTTCAAGCCAAGTTGCTCCCACCGATTGAGTCAACAAGACAATGTGCCGAAGCAATTGTGCACAGCGCTTGCCGTGGCGACATGTACTTGACAGAGCCATTTTGGTCGAATGCTCTTTTTATGCTCAAGCTGCTATGTCCTGAATTATTTGACTGGTTTTATCGTTGGAATTTTATGAGTGGACCTAAGATTGATCAGCTGTAAACATTGAAAACCTGAAACAACTATCTTATGAAAGTTGATGGGCCAAGTGCACTGTCATGTTTTGTATCTTATCTTCTTAAGCTCAAAGAAGATTCTCCTAGCTTTCGTGGGCATGCAGAAATATGTTCTGAATAGATTTTCGTAGCTTTCGTGGGCAATGTTAGATGCTGTTACAAGATTATATAATAAAGTTAGAAAATTAAAGTGTTTTTCAAGAAATTATTAGTGTTGATCTCTCATCCACGGAAAAGGGGATCCCATCATAATGATTAAGAGAGTAGATGATAATCTCCGGCAAGTAACGAGGGAGGCAGCTGGCTAATTAATTAAATTGTAATGGGTTGAGTAAATTAATGGCCCATGATTGGCTGATTAATTAAATTGTAACACCACGTGGCAGCAACCCTTTGCATCTGGGCCACGCCAGCAAATCAAACTTAAATTCATGAAGTTACCTCGATTTTTAATCATAAAACATTGTCTCAGTTATTATTATTTTTTTTTTTACACAATACAGACCCTACTTAAATTAAGCCACTTTATTTGGGATTTTATCCATTGAAGTTCAATGAAGAATTTTCAAACTTTAAATGGGCATGCAGAAATTTTCTTTTTAAAGTTTTACTAGATTATATTTCACTGTATTAGATTTGATTCTTAATTTGATGTTGTTGTTCCACGAATGTTCTTTTCGTTTTACTATTTTCCTATTAAAGAACAAGAAGTCACGATGAAGTGAATTCGCAATTAAAGGCATTACAATATTAGATGTTGTTAGAAAATTATAGATCAATAAAGTAATTTCTCAAAAGTAAATTGTTTTTAGAGAAATTATGAGATATTTTCAGTGAACGTGTCGATCTTATCAGTGGATCTCACCATTACAAAAAATCTAACTCTTCTCTTGGAATATTGTACACCAAGAGAGGTCACTGGGCATTACAAAAGTAATTCAGAATGGTTTATTTTGATATTGTGATATTTTCGTTATTTTGAGTGATAAATTTGTGGACTCGGTGCAGAGCCAACCTTCACCTGATAGTAAACTCTTAGTTGTATGTCAGGAAGGTTTAAGGTTAGTTTTTGCTGCATATTTACCATACCAGTTTGAGGGGCAGTGAATTGAATCAGAGCAGCTGCGATTATTTTCCTTTGGGAATTCTCTTATTTGGTTTCCCTTTTTATGGCATATAACTTATTGTGGAACTTAGCAGTGTAGATTAGCAGTGTTTAAATTCTAGCAAGTATTGCAGTTTGCTGATATCTCAAGAATATGTGATTTAATAGATTGTTTGTTTGTTAATAATAACACAGAAATGTTAATGATAACACAATTGAGGAGGTGTTTGATCAATTGCTAGAGGAGAGGGCATTCGATAAGAAATTAAGTGAAGGGGGAAGAGTGGCAGATAACAAGATGTTTCCTGATTGCTTTACTTGGGGTTGGGAGATCTATAATGGCATGGTATTTTACTCGTTATTTTGATCTCTCTTCTACTTCCTTTCCTTTATTATTTTCTATGGAGGAGGTTTAGTTGTTTCCGGTGTAACTTGCAACACCATGTCTTCTTTCATATCGCTTATTTTCACAACTTCATCGTTTCGAATTTACCTTGCCTGGAAACTATATGACACGACTAGATTTCCTTTTAATGTCAAGTTCTACCGCTGCTGCCAACAAGTTAAGAGGCAACTGGTTTCCAGAATCTAGCGTGTGACAACAGGACTTTAATCGGCAAAACCAGGTTAAATTCCTGATTCCAACCCTTCTTTTTCAAGCAATTTATCAGGTATGCAAAGCAAAGGGAAACGGGGGGGGTTTTTTGTGCAGGAACATTTGATTCTGAAGGTTCTACCGAGTTGCAAATGCTGGCAAAGCCGGTTTGATCGGTTCAAGGCAAGATCTCAGCGGTACTTTGAACTGTCCAGCACCTTGTAGAGGTTATATGATTATGTGGCTGAGCTCTTTCAGCCATTTCTCAATTCTAGCTATCAAATTCGGATAGGCGCTGATATTACCTTGAAAGAAAAGGAAAAAAAAAAAAAACTTCGAGCCATTTGAGCATGGCTCAGGCGGTTGACAGTCAATTTTCGCCTTGGTCTGTCTGTGAATTTTCAACTGTGGAGCCTTTTTCCCTCACTAAGATTGATTGGGTACACGAAACAACACATACAGTCATGCATAGCATTCCATCATTCATAAAATATTCTCACGCAGTCACGCTATCTCTGTGTACTAGCTGATTTCACGGCCATTCAAAACACTGTTTGCTACAGCCAAGAGGACACGAGATTTCTTACATCATGAATTACTTGTATAAAAAGCAAAAACTGACCGTTACATATGATTATGAAGGCAAGCTACACTAGCAGTGTCATCCGCAGCCGAACCGACTGAGATCATCTTCTTCGCAAGCAAGTTAGAGGGTGAAATATTCTTATACTCAAAGATACAGGTAAAAGAGATCCAGCTCTTTATGGCATAAAAAACCATATATTTAGTATTTACTTCTAGTTTTCTATACCAAAAAACTCCATCACTAAACTGACTTAGCTATAGGAGGGTTTCCTAAACACACAAGGAACTCTGTTTTGCAGGTTAGTGACACAACATGAACAACCCAATCCATCAGTAGCCATGGAAAAGCCCAACAAATCCATTCAAGTTTTTCTTCTTTTTTTTCTTTTGACTTCATCAGGTGCCGTATCTATTTATCACCTTCTTCCCGGTTCCCAGAGCAAGCAGAAAAGCTGTTTCAACTGGCCCCATCTAGCTACTCCTTGTGAGTTGTGATAATCCCAAGTTTTGCATGTGCAAACTGCAAGATGATCGTAGGTCCTCAAGCTCCCGCAACATAAGATACTGATGAACAGGAGAGAGAAGTTGAGGGCCATCCATTTCAGGTCGGTGGTCATGTAATTTTTAACAATTAGCGAATACCTTTTTTTGGTGAAATCGAATGTTATAATTAAAAGCGATAGTCAGTGATATGAAACCCTAATCGAGCTCATATTTTAGCATGCCAACAAAATTGCAGCCTTGGGTTTTAGAACATCCGAAATTCAGAATCAACAATGAATCTCCTTTTAACATGCGCTCCATCTGGATTTGTTATCTACCATTCATGAACGAATATTACAACGCTTGGCTAATCAACCTTGGTTTATTTTTTATGTGATTGAGCGAAAAAGCATACGCTATAACAATCTCTAGAGGCCATCAATTGTAGCGACGCTAATAATAACTTGATGTTTAAAATGGAAGGAGAAGAGTGAAATGCACACTTTGAAGACAATCATGAAATCCCTAAGAAAAAACACTCCACATTTGTGCATTACGAAAAACATTCCACAGTATTCTGGCTGACCCAGAACAAATTTGAAGGTATGCTTTCTTCGCTTTTTTTCAGAAAGTTCCGCTTTTTAATCCGAGGACTGATACTCCTGTTCATCAAATAAGACGCTCTGTGCCGGGAAATGACTGAATATTATAACCAACTGGGCAATAGGGGAAACTTCAAAGTGTAATAAAGAAAATCTAGATGGTGCGAGCAAAGGTAGGGGGCAGCAACGGAAAAATTCACAAGATTGTGAACCTAAATCAACAAATATTACAGTAAAATTTCCTTTCAAAAAATATTACAATGAGATTAGAGCATAGACAGTGCATTCTCTGCTCCAACGTTACCGGATAAATGTCCACTCCAAAGGATCAAAGTACACAGGATTGATTCTCAGCTGTCTCTATATACTACCATTTGATATATCATTATGACTGAAAGAACACCAGAAAGCTTCCTTCTGAAAACACCCTTGATTGCACCACACAATCATCCATCATTAATCACCTTGTAGGCAGTAAAGTTGTCTGATATTTCCTGAAGCTGTAACATCATAGGAAAGGCCAATGACAACTCAGTTAATATTTTAGAGCTTCTCATAGAAAATCTCCGATAATGTATATGCATTACGAGTTCTGGATGCACAGTTTCACATTAGATAACAGACAGTAACAAATGCAGAGTTGCAAGTGGTTAACATTAACACGGTATCGATATATGGTTTATACTCTTATAATAGATGACGCAGGTATAGATAAGTATTGTAAGGTTGGGGATCACCACGTCCCCGCCAAGCTCTCCATGACAAGCGAGTTCTAACTTCAATTTGTCACGTTAGAATCTTATCTTATACCCTCAGACAGCAAGATATTCCATTCATTGCACATGCTTTCTTTTTTTATAAAAAAAACCCTCTAATGCTACCTTCTTTCCTAGAACGGTGAGTCTTTTGTAAAATCAAATCCTTGATGCATACCTTTATAGCCCACCTTCTAAATAACATAATCTAACCTAATAAAACTCATCCATATTCTAGAATGAAGAATTGATGGAGAAAGGGTATTACTATCTACCACTTATTCCCTATAACAGGAAGAATTTACCTATCTACAGCCCCGCAAATTGTCCTACCAATACGTTCCCAGCATGTGTAAATATCCTCCGCCAATTTGCAGGCCGGCAACACACACTGGGTTGAAACAAATGTTATAGAGATTCAATGAATGGCAATTATGACTTGAAGGGCTGAGATTGCTATAACGAGCTGAATTGCAATTCAAGTAATCAGTGGGAAATTTAACCAATAAAAATGATTCAAAAGGAGGATACATGATCACAGCAAACATATTTCCTCAAACAAATAAACAATGCAAGCTATAACCATGGATCCTAAAAATAAAGCACTAGTGTATTTATTTTTTATATTCAGTATCAATATACACAGATACATAGATCATTAAAATATCCATGCATTGATATTACAGAGACTTTTAACATAGATATGTAAAAATCATGTACATAAATAAAGTTAAATGCAGGAAACAAGATGCTTACATGCTTGTGCACACCCATGCACCCAACATTAGTGTGTGTGAGTCTATTCCTATATATCAAATTTTGATTCCGAAGGTTTATAATGGTTGAATCAAACATCTACATTCAATCACATAAACATATATTTCGAGCATTTTACAATATTAATGAAGAAATAAAAAGAATTAAAGTGATGATTACTACCATATAGCCAGTCCTTAAATAAGAGGTGGAGTGCACTTGACAATTCCCGCTTCTGATTTTCTTCAAGAGGAACTTCCCTCAATAATTGCTTTATCTCTCCCAGATTCTTTTGCTGGAAAAGAAAAGGAGGCATTACACTAAATCAAACACCAAAACCTAGCAATTATTGTACATTGGAAAGAGGCAACAAAGGCAGAATCCAGGCTCATGAACTATATGCAGCACAGCCAAAATACAATTCCTATCATCTTATTATAAATGTTTCTCCAGAAGAATAAAAGAAAAGAAAGATCATCCAGTCGTAATCAGTTTGAACGCTAGAGCACATACATTTCTCTGCTGAGATGCCATATAAGCCTCGGGTAATTGAAATGGATTATCTTTTGTTGACCCTGGGGATTCACCTCCAAACCAGTTTGGAATCTGTCAATCAAGTGGGGGAAAAAAGCACATGAACTTTTTTGCAAGTAAAATTAACTCAAAAAAAAAACCATGAAATTCCATGTGATGGGTACTCAAAGAGGAAGAGACAAAAAAGAAAGAAAAAGGAGAGAAAACCCAAAATGATAATTTCAAATAATCTGGACATGAAACTTCACATACATGCAAAAGATCAAATTAAAACTGCAAAATTCAACTGAAAATAAATAATGATATCAACAAGGAAATTAAGACAAACTAACAAATGGAACATTTCAATAAATTAACACGGGAATGTATTATTCATACCAGAAAATTGGTAAATTGGTCAGGGTCCAGTCGTGCAGCTGATTCAGCTTGAACATCAGAGACACCAGCAGAATGGGACAATGAATCATGGGGATCAACCACTCCCAAGGCTAAAGTTTCATCCCATCTGTTGATATTTGCATCTATGCCTACGTCAGCCATGTGCTCCTCCAACTCTGAATAAAATGTATTGTATGGTGCCACCTGATTAAAATTTAACAGAAAGCCAAAGTTAATCTTCATTAGCACTCGAAAAATAAAAGGGAGAAAGGATGTTCAATTATAGCCAATGAACTGCCTAGAGGATTCAAAGGTACAGAGGTTTCATTTTTTTACTTAATTAACAAATCACATCATTGTGATATACATGTTTTTTGAGAGTGAGGTTAAAGAGTTCAGCAAGGCCTTTCACAGGCCCACATCTAGCCATGACCAATACTATGAAATATCAGCAAAAAGCTCCAAAACTTTAAAATAAAATAAAAAATTGAGGTTCAAGTATTAGTAAATTTTCTTTATGTTCAAAACCATACATGAAAGGTAAGTGGACACTTATATCACCATGAGAATTATCTGCTCTGCAAGTCCTTAATTTATAATGTAGAATAATACAATGGCCATGACAGCTTACAGTTTACTGAACAAAACAGTCAAGCTCACCTGTAACTTATGGTTATCACCGACCATTAATGGTCGTTGATTTACCCCAAGAAAGAACACACACTCACGACAATTGGCAATGCAGACTCGTTTTGCTGCTGTAATAACATGAACTCGCTCACAATGTTCAATCCTCACAGCCTGTAAAAGACATCAAAAAGACATGCACACCATCATTTTTCATCCAGAAAAACCCATAACACATGAGTTGATGATTAAATAACAGGAAAATCATTAGTAGGCTAACAGAGAAAGGGGCATCAATTTATGGGGGGCAAAACAAAAATTCACGACAAAGCATATATGTTTCCAGCAGAAAAAGCACACGCTGCAGGACTAATCACTAAGCAAAAGTAACAACTACTATGAAAAAATATAGCAGATGAAGGAATGTGGAAAGGTACCCTCTCCATACAGAAAGTTGGCAACCATAGATTCCTCAGTAGATGTTCTTCACACAAATATCAAGTGGTATGTCCACACAGGAAGAATTAATAGATGCACTACAGATGCTAATGTAATATATGATAATGCCATATGCACTTGCATATACACTTGTAGACAGCAATGTGGTGAAAAATCAAATTATAAAAATTTAAATCATTCAATTTCTCGTAAGTTAAAGGAGGTGCACTTGGTAACTAAAAAAACTACAACTCAAGAAAGGTTTCCAGCTGGTCCGAACACTAGGTACTGAAACAGTCAATACTCAACAAAAATCAAACATTTGTTACTACCTTGCCAACAGCTCCAAGAACTATAGTGGAATCAGAGCATCCATAAATAGTAGCATATCTCAAAGGTGCTAAGATGTAAAGGATGGAATCATGACAATTCAGAACCTGCAACCACACAACAGTGTCAAAATGGCCAAAAAACAATACAAACTTGAAGCAGAAAAATTTAAAACTATGCTGCATGGACAAAGCAAGCAAAGAAATGTTCACCAAAACAATGGTCAAAAAAAGGCAAGGGCTCTTTTCTCTTCATGAGGTAGCTCACATGATAGATAATAACAAATTGGCATGGTGCAGACTGGTCCAGACAACACATAAATGTCAGAGAAAGCCAGGCGTATCCATGACCAAAGTTCATAACCAAATTTCTAATGTCGGATCCCATCAGCATTGCAAGCAGATATAAGTTTAAATGTGATTTACACGTTAACAAAATTAAGGATTAAGCCTGCCATGCATTTTAAGAAGAAAAAAAACACGCTTTTAAGTCAAGCAGAATGATATTGAACTAAGCACAAAAATCTGCCAGATATCATTAAATAATCACTATTAGAAGCGATAATTTCAAAATAGGAAATCATAAATTCACATAATGCTACCTAGTTATTTTTAAGGAACGCAGACACAGAAAGATAAATATTCGTTTCGAGGCTAACCTTTACAGAAGAAGAACCTTTAAGATCCAATGCTTGCTTTACAAATGATGACTTAGAGATCCCCTCAATAAAACATGAACCCCTAGCACTAGGCGAGGTCTTGATTGAACTTGTACAGGCATCAGCCATGGCAACATCAGGATCAGATGAATTGGCTGGTCCATTTTCTTTTGCAGAAATTCTTTCAGTAATATGCTCCAAAGCAGATGCAATATTCTGTGAAATCCAATCAAGGACTTGTGTGGCAGGAACAGGAACAGCAGGCATGTCAGGATCAGAATTGGCAAAAAATGGAGCAGCTTGGCTTAAGGTGACTACTTCAGATCCCTTGTCACCAAATTGAATCAGAAATCCAAGGTGCTCAAATCCTTCCATGGATAAAACCTAATACAGTGTAGTTAAACAAGCAAATTAATACCATGATGAAAAAGAAACCAACAAGCAGAAAATAAGTTATGAAGTCACCAAAAGATCCAATCATTAATATGTGTCAATAAAACTCCACAAGTTAAAAGCCTTGGAACATTTTTAAAATCATATTTATTCTGGAAATATACTCTCATGAGCAGAAAGTTATAATTCCTAAAGCATGCGTGCATAAAAGAAAACTTTTCTGTGTTAACCTAACCAAATGTAGAGACAACTGAATTGACAAACCAGAGACTCTTCTCCTTCTCCTTCCACAGACTCTGCCAAAAGAGAGAGAATGTTAGCCATGTGTTTTTGTAGGTAGGACAACTGATGAGCCTCTTCATCTGCCTGCGATGGCATAAACCGGCGGCTGTTGCTACGCACAAGCTGCAATCAAAGGAACGCTAGCTAAAAATCAACATGAACACATTACAATCAAATTTTCCAAAAATAGCAATTACAACAAGCCACAAAACGTTAAAATGAGTTTTAAACTACATTATGTACATGCAAACACAACAAACAAAACAAAACATAATCCCTATAACATCTGTTAAATTGGTGTTGTTTGAGCATTCTAAGCATTGAAGGCATTAGCAAAAGCTGATGAATCCAAGATTGTAGACAAGCGTTTAGTGCCAACGCTGAGTGAACTCCAGTTAGCTCACCATAAAAAGCGAACACCAGGAGCATCAGCTAGCCAGAACTGTAGTTCTACAGAATGAAGCTGTGCACCAGATAATGTGCCAAAACCTATCATCCAATCTCCCAAACCAGAAATTCAGAAAACAAAATCATTATCTTAAAACCCCGAGAAAAATTATCCAGAAATGGAATCATAAGCGAATTCATAGCCCGTTGAAATAACCCAGAACATAAAACAAAGAAAAAGAACGCGCATTTTCTTGATTGCGATGATCATTATCATATGAAACGCATTTAACTCTTTCATAAATGTTATCACATTGTATAATCATCAACCTAATCAACGATGAAATAAAAGATTTCCAACAAATTAATCACAGACAATACATTTACAATCCCAATTAACATCATCACCATAAAAAAAACACCAGCATTTATACAATTGGCCAAGTTAATCCCTCTAATTACGAAGAAAGAAATACCTGAAGCGGCGATAGAGCCGATAAGTAGCCATCGAAAGCTGAGGTCGACGGCCAAACATCAGCAACAGCAGCAGCATCTTTATGCGTTCTCGGCAACAACTTCTTGTAAGACTGGATGTATAGAAACAAAATCAGATCACGCAAATCGGCACCAGCTGAATCAACCTCATCGGGCGGAGCTTTCACGAGCGGGTCGGACTCGGAATTCAGGACCGACGCGAGCGTGTCGAGGATCAGCCTCGCGTGGTCGGAGGGGATCTGGAGAGAGTCAGCGAGTAAGGATGAGTTGACTCGGTTGTGAGGAGCGAGTTTTTGTTTGAGTTGTGTTAGGATTTGTGTCGTGTCAGGGAAGATTAGTTTGGGGATTGGTAAGAGTCCGTGCTCGAATGGCTCCCGTCGTGGGTGGATTACGGAGCTTGAATTCGGGTTTGGAGTTGGAGCCGGGTCTGGACTCGGGTCGGTTGTCGACGTTGTCTCTGCTGTCATGGTTTTTCAGAGAGAGAGAGAGAGAGAGAGAGATTAGTTATTTTGTGTTTTAGAGATCTTGGAGAAATGATAACGGTGGTTTTGTGAGAGAAAGAAGGAGAGTGAGGGTTGCGGTTCAGTGTGGGTGTATACATGGGGAATAATTACGTGCCGTGAGGTGATTAGAAGATTTGACACAAAAGGCAATCAGATTATGACATGTTTAGAGGTTGTTATGGGAGCACGTGGAATGAGGTTTTCTATGGGATCCGCTTTCCATTTTTGTGATTAACTAAATCATTGACCCCAAAAAAACATATTAATCCATTAAGTTAGCTCAAAGTTTTTTTAATATAAAAAAATATTTAAATATTAATTATTTTTTAATGAAAAAAATAAATTATATATAAATTAATTTAATATCACTTGATTGACTTTACAAGTTGAAAAACAACTTAAATAACCTATAAAAACATAATTTAATTAAAAAAAATTCAATATAATATTATTTTTTAATATTAAGATAACAACATATTGAATTGATTTTGGTCAACTCGGGTTAACATATTAAATCTGCAATCTTGGTTATGAGACTATGATTATAGAAAGCAAATCAAAAAAAATTATAAAATTTAATTCTGAATCAATTCAATGTTAAATGATGAAATTGAAAAAAAAATCAATTAAAAAATAAATAAAAAAATAACCCGAGTTAACTTGTTAAACTCATGACCTGAATCATAATACTGAGATGATCTCATAGAAACAAATCAAAATAAATAACAAAATTCAATTCTCAATTAGCTTAATGTTAAAAAAATCAATTAAAAAAGAACATAAAAACAACATGAGTCAATCTATCAAACTCATAACTCAAGTCATGAGACTAAGATAACTTTATAAAAATAAAATTAAAAAAAATAACATGATTTAACTTGGATTATCATGTCAAATCCACGACTTTGGTTATAAGATTAAGATAATCATATAGAGAGCAAATCAAAATAAATTATGAAGATCAATTCTCAATCAATCCTTTTT
>Ga0325404_1005794_pt1 | contig 13011 bp, 6 predicted proteins | sample PopdelMetagenome_18_FD_205664 | JGI IMG/M metagenome (GOLD analysis project Ga0325404, IMG submission 205664) | Populus deltoides microbial communities from Bellville, Georgia, United States - Xylem-Control-R1 | ecosystem: Host-associated > Plants > Phyllosphere > Stem > Wood/Secondary xylem... | reverse complement strand
AGGAGGAAAGGTTCATCCAAACTATTGAAAACGCTGATAATCAAGTTATCATTTGTCACCGACTCAATCTGTGGGCCTGGAAACTTCCCATTTATCAATATCCCCTGCCATTAATTATATACAAAATTCCATATAATCACCATCTTAGAAAATTAGAAAAAAACAAAAAGGGGGGGCTGGGGGCCTTGTCACCTCACCTGTTGCTTCACTCCAAGAGGGTAGATATCACCATAAGTAACATTCCATGTGTAGAACCTATAAGGGTCTTCCCCAATAGTGCATGACACTAACAACAGGACCACTAGCGTGAAAGACCACATGCTCTTGTTGTAACACTCATCCACCATCTCTCAGACTCAACAGAACTACTAGCTCTCTCCGAAGAATACAAGTACGCAAGTAATGACAACTGGAATGGAAGAAGAAGAAGAAGAAGAAGAAGAAGAAGAAATCTTGTAACAGAGGACAACTCCCTCGTCGACTTTAAGTCTGTAAAGTCACTAGAACTAATTAAACTTTTCCTTTTTTTTTTTCTTTTTAGCTTTATGGAACTTTTCTTTGTTCGGACCAATGTCGGTGGTTCAGATTCTTGTTTCGGTTCAGAACTCCAAGCAGGTCAGGTTATGGCTAAGGCCCTCTCTTATAGTCTTAAGCTGAATTCAGTGTGCAGTAATGAGCTTCCTTCACTGCTGGTTGCAGTACCTAAGGGAGGAGTACTATCTGCTCTAGCACAGTGCACACCGCGTTGGAAACCTACCGCTATTTAATTATGGATGTCAATACTCATTTTTCAGTTATTCTTTAAAATTTATATTTTTTTATTTTAAAATTAAAAATTAATAATAATAACAAAAAGGCTAGTATTTTAGCAAAAATAAGTTGAGAGGATTTAATATATATAAAAAAATCAAGTTGTAATTTTAGATGAAACTAAGAGCTTAATCATACCTTATTTGTATTGAAGACAGAGATAAAATGCAAATTTAAGATCAAATTAAATGATTATTGAATGAATCTGCATAAAAATTAAGTCTATGAACATAATTAAATTTTTAATAGATGAATTTGATTTAATCATGGATCAAATTAAAATTTAATTATGTTTAAGTCAAATTAAAGGATTTCATTAATTGCAAGAACTTCATTATGTTTTAAATGGGTCAAATTAATTTTGTTAGGGACTTAATTGGTGAAAATTTAAGTTTGGGAGCCCAAATTGAGTTTAATTGAGAAGATTGGAATTTTAGAGAACCAAATTTAATTTTTACAAAGTCAACTGGTTCAAATTAAGGGTAAAATCGCAAGAAAATCAAATTTTTGGGGTCAATTAAGGGTTAAATTAAAGAAATTCGCAGTTAAGTACCATTTTGGAAAAAAAAACGTTGAACTCTAAAGACCCAATTGATTGAAATCATGGGCAAAATTGAAAAGAATTGAAAGTTTAATGGTCAATTAAGGGTCAATTTGCATAAATTCAAAATCAAGGATCAAAGTGAGAAGGCACTGAAATCTAGGGCTGACATTGAAGTTCAACAGGAGCAAAATTACATAAAATTGAAAGTTGATGGTCAATTAGGGGTGCAATTGAAATAAATTAAAAGTCAAATGACCAAACTGAACTTTGTTCAAACTCCTAAATTAAAACTCTAAAATGTCCAAAACGACGTTGTTTAAAAGAATGAAAAAAAATTAAAAATCCACACAACATATTGTCTGGTTACTGTTCATCATCTTCTTCTTCTTCTTCTTCTTTTAGCCCAAAAAAACTGCTCAAATGACTACTTTTCAGGTGCATTTAATGCTTTGTCTTTTTACCAAATTTGACAAAACATGTACCACCATGATGGCCTAACATTTTACTACACCCTAGTATGGCTCCCTCCGGCTGATTGACACCACAGATGTGATAGTGCCACCCTAAAGAAGCCAACTCATACAATTTTAAGATTTGACAGTTCTTGATGGCAATTTTGAACCAACGGTTGGGATCCTTCTAGTTCAAGTCAAATACCAATATTTGGCACAAGACAAAATATCCCTCTTCCACCTCTTATAAATAAAGGTAGATTTCATGCCCTAAGAATGGAGAAATCTGAAGCCAAAGATGGAAAATCATCAGCTCTTTTTCCCAATTTTTTTCTCTTCTCTCGGCCAACATTTCCCCTCTTACTCTACCGCGTCTCCATCATTGTTGCCACCACTACCCACATGTCGATCTTCCTTACACTATCAGGAATGTCGCCAATAACCCTCTACCTCAGGCTAGACAAGATTCCCCCCCACCCCCCTCGTGGTGGCCATTGCATAATTTTGCATGCAAATTGCAAGATAATTAGCATGGTCGTGGGGCCAGTCTAACAAACATAGGGCTTGGGCCGGACCCGTTTTGGCCTAACCATGTGGGTTGGGCCAGGTCTAGCCCAATAAAAAAAAAAGGAGGGTAGGTATGTTGGACCGCCTGTCAGCCCAACCTGACCCGGCTAGGTCTAGGCTAGATGGTTAGGCTAGCCCAAACAAATTTATTTAATAATAATATTTAAATATTTAAAAAAAATCAAATTTTTCAAAAGGTATTTTAAAAATATTTGCGAGCTTCTTGCATGTTTTTCCAACTATTTTGCATAATATCAGGTTGTAGACTTACACTGTAAGATATAGACCCAATATTAAAAAAACCTAGTTTTCTCTGAAACTTTTCTTTAAAACATTTTTGAAAATTCAACAATTTTAATTTTCTTTTCCCAAAAACACAAAAAAGATGTTTTGTCTTTGTGCATACGGTCGAATTCTAAAAGTTTACGAAGCATTTTTTCATTAAAAAAAATAAAAGTCGCTTCTTTTTCGTGTTTTAAAATGCAAAATGGGTATCATAACTAGTTTATGATTATCCCTTAAGATTTGGAAAAAATACAAAAAAACCATAACAATTATTTTGTTTGGAACATTAGGAATTAGTTAAATTTAGAAAATAAATGTGATGATAAAATTCGGGTCTTAAAACAGTTAAATTTTAACCTAATAAGGTAAAGACTTCTTCATGAAGGAAGATCTACCTTGGACCTTAGAAAAAACATCAATGAATAAAAATATGACACAGAAAAACAATCAAACAACAATGCAGTTTACCTTAAGTAGGGTGCACTGTGGGTGATGTATCTTCCCCTTGCATAACAAGTCTCTTACCCAGACTCTCACATACCATAGATTTCCTAGTAACTATAATACTATATGGTAACTCTTGAATCTTATAATCATAATTTTATGATTATATCCAAAACCCCATTTCACACACCTCTCAAGAGGTAGACCCGTCGTTGCTCGACATCGCATGCTCCGCAATAATGGACATTATCTATCATAGAAAGCATGCAAAAAAAAAAAAACTCAATTCCCAAAAAAATAAATTTTGAAGGGTGAATCGAAAAAAAATATTAGCTTTTAAAAATGATAAATAAAAAAAACAAAAACAAAGTGGAAAGCTCATAGAACTAGGTTAATTTTCAAAGCTTACAACCCGTGAGATCTTAGACACGGACTTAAAGAAGGTCAAATCCAAACCAATTAAACATTAAAGAATTAAATCAGGTAAAGAAATTCAAATTTTGAAAATTTTGCAAAGCGAGAAAAAAACATCAATAAAAAGAATGAGACCTAAATTTATATAAGAAGTGTGGAATTGTAAAATAAAAAAAAAAAAGCAATTCTAAAAATTATCTCATACAAAAACAAATAACAATTAAAAGATCGAGAACCAAATTTGACAAAACAAAAAAAAATCAATGAAAATGAAATTGAAATAAAAAAAACTATTTCAATGAATTATTATAAAAAAAAAATTCATAACCAAAAGTAGAGGGGCCAAATAAAAAAGAAATTAAAGTTTAGAGGTTGGCTTAGAAAATCAAGTGGGAGGGCGCAAACATTGAGGAAGAAGGGGGATAGAAAGAAGAAAATAAAATGGCCTTTGATGACAAACCGAAGATCCTATTGGTCCATGTGTCACATATCCATGAAGGAGACACCAAGATAAAGTTGATGTCACCTCAGAATGACCATTTTGGCTGCTTTTTTTTCTCTTAAATACTTAAATAACCGCACCCTTACTGATTAATTACAAAAAAAAACATAAACAAAATGACATGAATACCCTTTAATTTAATAGTTAAATTATTTAACATTAAGGGCTCGGAGGGCTTTTTACTATGCAATAAAATTGGAAAATCACAAAATGGCCCTCCCTTGCTTCCAAGGGTAAGTAGACTATTTTACTATGCATTCATTATATAAAAATATGAAACTAACCCTAATTATATAAAGACAAAAAGCAAATTACTTATATTGCCCCCACTCAATCTAAAAACACCGAAATTGTCCCTATATAAAGAAAATTATACCCCCAAACACTTGGCAAAGTGTTTTTCTTTAAAAGGCAAGATAGTGAAAACACTATTGCCATCCACTTTGATCTGTGTCTGTGTGAACAGTGTTTTCCCCATCTTTTTTGGTTTTTTTTTTTGTAATAGCATAATAGTATTTTTGCCCTCCACAATATAAGCTGAGGAAATGCAAATTGGAGGGTAAAATGGTCTTTTAATGAGATTACTTTTAAAAAGAAAAATATTTTATCATAGTGTATAGGGGCTTCCTAGTCTTTTCATTTTTTTTTCAAAATAGTTAAAAGATTAAATTACCCTTAAAAAAATAAGAAAATGTTTTTCCTTCAGATTTGGCCTCTATTTTTTTTTTTACTAATTTTTTATTTGAAATAATTTATAAAATTAGAATTGTTTTTCAATTGCATCCTTTAATTTTTTTTCAGCTGTCAAATTTGGTTCCTATTCTTTTAATTTCTATTTTTTTTTGGTTTTTTTATCATTTTCTTGATTTACTTTATTTTTCATTTTCATCCCTTATTCTTTTATTTCATTTAATATTTATATCAAATTTGATCCTCATTATTTTAATTATTATTTGTTTTGGTTTTTTAATTTTGGATAATTGAGAATTTTGCTTCATGATTTTTTCAAATTTGTCTTTTACGAGGTAATTCAGTTTCACGACCTAAGTCACAAGTTTTATAAATTAACCCAATTTGACTTCGGTCTTTTTTAATTTTTTATAATTTTTTTTTCAATTTCATCCTTTGATATTGTATTATTGGGCCTTCAACTTTATGAGTTTTGTTGTTTTTCTTTTAACGGGGCTATCTTGATCTCATACCATGGATCGGGAATTAATCGAGTTAGCTTGAGTTAACTAAAGTTTTTTTATCCTTTTTAAAATTGATTTTATTCTTCATTTAGTGTTTGATTTAGTGGTAATTAAACTTCGGGATTTTTAGTAGTCCTTGTCATTTTTTGTGGATTTTTTTATTGTTACTAGTTTTTTTTATAATCATATTATTAAATTAATCAAGCTCATTGAACTTATTCAAATCAATGACTTGGGTTCCAGATTTATCTTGTTATTTAAAAACACTATCATCATCTAAGTATCATTTTTTTATATTAGGAAAAATTTGACCTGAACCACAACATAACACGAATCATATATCTAGTGATAAAAACTATATCATATATAAATATATTAATTATCATATAGCCTTTTAGATGTATTCATATTCCATTTGTGTATCAATTATCATATTATCTTATCAGTGTATTCATACTCCATTTGTAATGGTGTTTGTAAAGAGACAATATATCGAAGCTTTAAATTCTATAAATCACTAATTTTTTCAATATTTTCTCTTGATAGAAACAATATATGATATTAAAATCAATTTGTATCATATATAATAGCATAATGAGTAGCATAATGAGTTGATCTGATAAGATGAACTAGGTTTTGATCAAGGCAATGAGTTTAGTTTGGTTAGTTTCTTAACTAATTGAATTTTTAACTTAACCTTTATTAGAATCTGAGTTTATAGCTCAACCTCCAAGCAGAACCAAGTTTGATAACTATAAATAAATATAATCAATAATAAATATAATGATACTTTATTTAGAAAAATTAAAAATATAGGTGAGATACATCTTATTCCAATGATTTAAAGATCAATAGTACTTTATATAGATAGATATGCTTTGGTAAGTTACTAGGATTGTTGCTTTTCATACATTCTTAATGTATCCGTTATTCTATATTATTGTATATTATTGGGCCAATCAAATTGATTTTTTATCCAGTTTATCAAATTAAATTGAATACATGGTTTTATTTGGCTCGGATTTGGAGTGACCCATCATCTTAATTGATATTATAATTTTTGTTTTGAATTTTTTTGTTTAGACATATACATTGTTTTTTGTATTGATTTGGATTTTAGATTTAATATTATGATTTACAAAAGGATTTTATTTTATGATTTTGGTTTTCTAATTAAAATTTTGAGAATGTTATTTCATATGGTTTTAATAAATATTTTTAATTAAAATTTTCATATTGGATTGGATACTCATATAAATAAAATCCTTTATCCCATGTAGGGAGGTTCTTGTTCACTCGAGGAGGAGGTTGCCTATTAGTTAATGAGCGTATTGATATTACTAGATTTATGGCTCGTAACTAGTTTTTTTCATCGTAAAAAAATGCTAAGAAAACATTTGAATAAATAAAATGAGTATAAAATTAGGATAAAAATATATAAATAAAATCCTCCATCCCACCAAGTCACCGGATCAATTGATAATTTTAATAATATGAATAAAAAATATAACAATGATAAAAAAAAAATGATAAAAAAATAACAACAAAAAATTTAAAAAACAAATCAATATGAGGCCATCTGGAGTATAAAAAATTCATTTTTAAAGGGAAAAACTAGAAAAAAAAAAACAAGAAATAAAACTCAATTAAACTACGTTAACTTATAAACTTCGTGAAAATGGATATAAGATTGAGATAACCTTATAGAAAAAATAAATAGAAAGAAAAGCACCACTTATAAGGAAAGGGAGAAAAAAGCATGAAGATCAGTTTTCAATACATCAAATGGTGAATAGTGAAATTAAAATAAATAAATTTAAAATTAAAAAAAATTGAAGTCAACCCATGAAATCTCAAACTCGATTTGAATCAAGAAGTTGAATTGCAGCCAAATTCATTTTTTAGGGATGAAATTATGAAGAAAAAAAATCAATTTTGAAAAATTTCAAAAGCAAAAAAGATAGCAATAAAAATAATGGGGATTAAATTTGATAGAACAAAAAACCATGGAAGATGAAATTATAAAAATAAATCTCAAACAAAACAAATAGCTATATAAAAAAAGAAGACTAAATTTTGATCAGCCAAAGTAAATCCAACAAAGAGCAATAATTAAAAAAAAAACTCTAAATTTTGATCAGCCAAAGTAAATCCAACAAAGAGCAATAATTAAAAAAAAAACTCAAGAAAACTCGGATTATTTTTAAAATCAGTGGAAAATCATAAAGGAAAAAAATAAAAAAAATTATCAAATAAAATAAATAACAATAAAAAGAGTGAGAATTAAATCCGAATAAAAAATAAAATAACAGGGATGAAATAGAAAAATAATCTTAACCTTACAAATTGTTTAAGAAAATCGATTGAAATATTGAAAGAAGAGATCAAGAAAAAAAAATATAAGTTTAAATAATTAGCAAAAACAAATCAATAAAGAACAATAAACAAAAAGACTTAAGATAACTAGGTTATTTTAAGAAACAACAAAAAATTCCACTGAGAGCAAATTAAGAAAAAAAAGTTAAGAAATGGCCACTACTTTCAAACTACTGTAAATCTTGGAACATGTGTCAGCTCATCTAGTCGGTAGTGCTAAGACCTTTTAAATATCGCTCCAGAAAGTATTATGTGGTTGTTGAATAACCCCACATGCGCCCTTGACCAAAGAAAGGGGTGTTCATATGCCTTGCATGACACTAGTATTTTTTTAATTACATTTAATATATGTTAACCGCAAAAAAAAAAACACACTTAAACAACTTTCAAATCTACAATAAAACTAATATAAAATTATATATAAAATTTTTTTGTAAGAGAGTTAAGTTAATTTTGTCTTTAAAGATAAAAAAAATTAAAAATACCAAAACATTCCTAACTAATAGGTATTATATTTTTTTTATTCTAGGGTTAAATTTATATTTTTACTATGCAAAAAGAAATGTTCAATTTAATCTTATATAATTTATAAAAAATAATTGTATCATGATAAAAATATCATTTTATTCTTCATATTAAATTGAAATGTTTTTTTAGTTAGAAAAATATTGTTATATCACTATTTTAATAAATAAATTATTTTAATCGTGGATACATTTTTAGTTTGTCGTGTCAGTACGGCCTGCAAGATTATAAGTAGCTGACACTAACTTTTACTCCCTACCTACCACCTAATATATACAGCATCAGTACAATAAATAACAAGCCAGTTGCCTGCGATCAGCACATATTTCTAATCACTCGTGTATATATGTGTTTCCTTGACATTCAACAGAATCAACACGAGCTCCACGTTTCAGACCTTTTTTGTTTTTTCTTATAAAAGAATTCTATTAGGTTTTTTTAATGTATTTTTTTATACATAAAAAAAAAACTTTAAATATAAATCGAGAAGCTCTCTCTCTCTCTCTCTCTCTCTCTCTCTCTCTCTCTCTCTCTCTCTCTCTCTATATATATATATATATATATATATATATATATATAAAATGAGAATTATATGTATTAATAAAAAAAATCAATGATAATTAAAAATAAAATTCAAAAAATAGAAAGATGGGTATAAATCAAGATATTTAATCTTGTAAGAAGGAATATTTACCCGATTATATTCACTGAATTCTTTTAATTAAAATTAATTTTTTATTCAATCAAATAATATTAAAAATAGACTCACGTATTAAATTGATTAAATAAAATAAAAGTGGGAAAAATATTATACAAGGTTGTATATATAAAAAATATTATTTGAAAATAAACATGTTTTATTTTAAAAATAAAGTTCTTGTATACAAAAAAATATATATAGATGAATCAAAATAATATTTTAAAAAAATAAATACACACAATATAAAAAATAACAACCTCTATCCAAAAAAAATTAAATAAGCAAAACAAAATTACAGATGAGAGATATTAATTAAAAAATAAATTTAAAAAGGATATATCAAAAAAGATATTAGTAAAAAAAAAAAAAGCAATATCAGAAGAAAAAAATAGCTTAGTTACTATGGTTTAACTTGTCAAATTCGTGATCTGGACCACAAATTTAGCCGGGTTCAATATTTTTTCCACATAAATTTATATTCAACCTTAAAAAAGGGCCAAAAAGAGCCTGCGGACCTAGACTTATTAATTTTTAAAATGGGCATATGACACGTCATCCGTCTCAATGTTTTTGAAAAAAGTTGAGTAAGCGACACATCATTCGCCTCAATATTTTTGAAAAAAAATAAATAAGTGATACATCGTCTGCCAATGCAAACGACGTGTCATTTGCAAGCCCAGAATTTGACCACGACTATAGTGGATGGAAAATCAAACAGCTAGTCTTTTGCCCAAAAAACCTAATTTTCAAGCTACTTCAACCCAAAAATACTTTACCAACACCCTTATAATATCTACAAACCATTCCATCAACTGCAAATATCTAAAAAATGGTCTCAAAACCCAAAATCAAATCATTTTAGTTTTAGATTTCTCGACTCAGATCTAGTTTTATATGCAACATTGAGACTTTAAACAACCACTCTGAAACCCATCTCATCTCATGGAACTTGTGGACACTAAGAAAACCTAAAAATACCTAAAAAATGGTCTCAAAACCCAAAATCAAATCATTTTAGTTTTAGATTTCTCGACTCAGATCTAGTTTTATATGCAACATTGAGACTTTAAACAACCACTCTGAAACCCATCTCATCTCATGGAACTTGTGGACACTAAGAAAACCTATTTTGATGACCGGAAATGGACTGAACAACAACTTTCTCTCTTATTGCTAAAATCCAACAACCCCTCTTTCTCTTTAATCATGGATTGAAAAATAGCACAAATGAACTTATGTACTAAAATTGATTTTTTAAAAAAATTAAGAGGACCTAAATTATATACATTGCGTTCTTTTTTATGATTAAGACCTAAGTATATTTTTATACAATCTCTGGCACACCACAAATGTTTGATGCTTTTTTTATTTTGGTACTCTTTCTTTCAATTTCACTTTTGAATAAGATTTCAGATTTAATTGGCATTTAATTAGGATGAATCGTATAAAATAAAATTTCAAGAACTAAAATGAATTATTAAAAAATACACAGCATGTACATAATATTTTGTGAATATATGAATAATGTTGGCTCAACAATAAACACCCAATGCCTTTTAGATTTTTACTCAATTATTATTATGGTTCTCCATATCCGGTCCTTTGACTTGCAAATCTTTCAATTGAGAGTTTTTGAAATACACAAAAAAATTCAGACCAATGTCCCATGGTTTTACAATTTGATGTTGGAACATGGAATCCAAAAACTCGAAACTTTCAAATTTCAACCAAACTTTCAAATATTGTTTTAGGCCTATACGATCCTTAGATCTAGGAAAATTAAAACCAAGTTTAACTAAAATATCACCGACTTGATGAAAAATCGTTGATGTATTTTTTTAATTTATTTTTAGGTCAAAAACCATGTGTTAGGTCTATGTTAGACTTTAAAACTAGAAAATTCATCAACCTAACTATTTAAAATAAGTTTAATTAAAACATCATCAACTCAATGAAAACTCGTTCAAACCATAAACCAAAGAACATGACATTTCTTTTTCAACACATGTTATTCCAATGATATATGCAACCTTCACATTTGGCAAGCATAGAAAATAAAACACATGTATCAAGCATAGAGTTCTTATTCCATGTTTCTGATAATAGTGAAGAGCAACTAAACAAACTAAGAGAAATATCGAAGAAACAACATAGGAAACATTAAAAAATAACATCATAGTTCTATTTTGACTCTATTCCTTCTTTTCATTTTTCTTACCAAAACATAACAAAAATAATCTCAAACTAATCATGCTCTTGCTAGTATGACATTAATAAGGAAAAGAGTGTGTATATACCTTAAAAACTAAAATAAAAAAAACAAAGAATATCTCAAAACCTATTTTTCTTAAAAAAACCATTGTCGAATAGTGAAAGCTAAAAAAAATAAATAAAAAAATATCAATCTGGGTTAACTTTTCAAATTCTCAACCCGATTCATTAGACCAGAAACACTCAATTTAGAAAAATCAGAAAGCCTAATTCATAACCAATCAAATATTGAAGAATGAGATTAAAAAAAATCAATTATATAAAAGGATCTAAAACAAAAAACAAGAATTAAAAGAATAGGGATCAAAATAGAAATAAAAAATAATTTTGATTTTTGATGGAATGATGAAATTGAAAAGAAAAAATCAAATTAACAAAAGGAAAAAAAATACAAAAGAATGAGGATTAAAATTGAAATAAAAAAATAAAAATAAAAATTTGATTGAAGGGTGAAAGTAAAAAGAGAAATCAATTTAACAAAAGAATCTAAAAAAAAAAATAGAATGAGCACTACAATGAAAAAAATAATACATTTCAAATTGAGATTGAATGATATAATTGAAAAACAAAATTCAAAATTTGACAAAAAAAACCAAGAATAAAAATTAGAAATCAAAAGAATAGGGCCCAAAATTGAAATCTCAAAAGATCAGGGGCCAACTTTGAAATTTTGCATGGGTAGCACGATTTATTTGGAGAGGAGAGAAGAAAATGCGGGAGAAGAAAAAGAATTTGTTGCCGACAAATTACGACACTCCTGACCACATATAACTTCTCATAAGGAAGAAGACGTGGTGATGCATCTAATAACACGATAAAAAATGGTTTTTGGTCGATGGGAGGCACTGCTAGCAGTGCTCAAAAGGCATGAGTGACTTCCATTTGATGGCGCGTACCATTTTTTTGTTTTTAATTATTTTTTATACTTATTAAAATATCAAATTTCTCCTTAATTCATGTCATTATAACAAAAAAAAAAACTATTGAGAAAAGATAAAAGTGCCTTTAAACTTCAATTTTAATTTTTTTTGTTTAAAAGATATTTTAATTGTTTTATTGTACTTTCAAAAGAGAAGGGGGAATATTTTAGCTTTTGGGGATGGGTATATGGGGGACAACTTGTTATTATGTCAAATTCACTTTCTAAAAGATGTTTGTTGTGATGCTTGGAATAATTCAAAGGTGTGTAAGCACCCCACTACTGTCTCTTAACTAAGGCTTGAAGAAGGATTTATTAAACTGGATGTAAATGATGATAGCTCTTTTAGGAACCCGAGAAGGATTGGATTTGGGGTCTCTTAAGAAATTCTGAAGGGAGATTGTTGAGTTTTATGGGTTATGGAGGTTGTGGTTCTAATTTACTTCCAGAACTGCTAACAATTAAATATGATTTATTGATAACATGAGATAGATGTTTCAGAAAGGTCATAAGCAATTTTGATTCTAGATATATTATTCGATTGATTCATGATGATTTTAACAAGTATTACTTATTCAGAGCTGTTATTTTTTACATCAAAGAACTCTTGACATGAAATTAAAAAGTTTGTCTGCTTCATACTTTGAGAGAAACTAATTTATGTTCTAACTATATGGCTAAGTTTGCAGTTAAAAATAACTCTGATTTATATATTTGGAAGAACCCTCCTCCAAAAAGAAAAAAAAATTATTCTCTGATGTTAGCTGTTTTTCTAGATTTGTCACAGAGGATCTTAGTTTTTTTTTCTTTTCAGTGTATAAAAAAAATAAGAGAAAAAAACCTTTTTACTCCCGGCCGAACCACCAGGTTTAAAAGTTTCTAGTTGGAAGGGCACTACCATCACTCCTCTTTCTTGGATACGGGTCAAGGAGTTTTAACTTCTGTTTGTATAACAAATTAGTATTAAGGTTAGATGAGACGGCACTAACCCACATAAAAAATAGCGACT
>Ga0325404_1005792_pt1 | contig 13013 bp, 9 predicted proteins | sample PopdelMetagenome_18_FD_205664 | JGI IMG/M metagenome (GOLD analysis project Ga0325404, IMG submission 205664) | Populus deltoides microbial communities from Bellville, Georgia, United States - Xylem-Control-R1 | ecosystem: Host-associated > Plants > Phyllosphere > Stem > Wood/Secondary xylem... | reverse complement strand
ATCAGTAACCCAGGACCCCGTTTTGTTCGTAGAAAATAAGGTAATGGTTTGTGACTGCATTTCAATTCTTGTAAACAAATACGATGTTGTTCAAAATAGTCCCTACATGACGGAGTTATGCTTGTAGATTATACTCTAACCTTCTAAAAGGAAAAAAAAAACAATCATGTGGGACCACAATATCATGATTCATCTCAATAATTAATCACTACAAGCATAATAAAAATTATAAATATAGATAATGATTACAAGATTCTGTAATAATTCAATCCTTATACGGACAACATAAATCAATATATCAATTGTTATTGAGATGATTGTGTAGTGTTAATAACATTATATCAACACAATAGCATGATATATCTATCGATATAATAATATGTTGGTTGTGACATCCATAAATATGTTGACATAGATATATAATGGCAGGTGAAAATGACAGGAGAAAAGGAGGGTGGCTTGTAAGAGTATCCCTAAGAAAAAAAATTTATTTTAAAAAGTTAAATTGATAAAATAATATTTTTTTATAGTACATAAATATAATTTTTTTATCATGTTTGCTCTGATGAAAAAAACTATTTGAAAAGTTAATTGTATTGGAATGGAATAAATAATTTTTTGTTTTTTTAATAATTTTAATGTTATTTTTTTCACATGACTATGTTTGATTGATTTATTTTTTTATTAGCTCCATTTTATGGGTTTTGACTTTTTTGAGAGACATGTAAGAATAACATTTGTGGAAAAAAAAAACATTTTGATATTTTGTTTAGATATTCTCTTAGAACATGAAAAACAAGTAAAAAAAACTAAAATATTATTTTTTATTTTATTTTTAGCTTTTCATTTAGCAACTCCATTAGAGTTGCCCGGGTGTATTTTCAAATGAGAGAATCAAAAGTAAGTTTTTAGCTTTTCTTTTTTATTTTATAGCTTTAATGAAATAGCTAAATAAAAAGTTACTTTTTCTGTTGAAGAAAAGAAATCCTTACATTTCTATCAAAAACATTAAAATATATTATTCAAAGATTTATTCCTCGATAGGTTTTCCTACTAAAAGTATCAATATTAAATATATTAAAATATAAATGAATTGTTAATATAATTTTTTATCAGAATATATATGTGTGTGTATATAAAAATAAAATTATATTCACATTATTAAAAAACCATATCAATAACTTGTCTTCGAAAAATAATTTTTTGATTATTTAAAATGCTTTTAAGGCATGCAGCTGAAGTCAGAGATCAATCCAATCAAATGCACCATAACTTAGGTAATGTTCGGAAACGCGTTTGAACCTGTATTTTAAAAAAATTTGAATTTATTTTTTTGCTAAAATTTAATATGATTTGTATGTTTTAGATTGTTTTGATGTGCTGATATCAAAAATGATCTTTAAAAAATAAAAAAACATCATTGGCATGTATTTTGGCACAAAAAGTTATTTAAAAAACACCCGCAACTACACTGCCAAACATGCACTTAATGAGTTGTTTAGAATTGCCGTACAAAATGTGTTTCACGAAAATTTTAAGATTTGTTTTTATTTTAAATTATTTTTTAAATATTTTTTTTACTGTTTTGATTTGTTTATATTCAAAAATAACTTTTGAAACTAAAAAAATATTTTAATATATTTCTAAATAAAAAATATTTTAAAAAATAACAACTATTATTTTCCAATACAGACCTCCTCCACGTACAAAGACAATTATTTTTGATATATTAAAGTCTGTTTAAATTATAGTAATGGTTGCAATTCAAAATATTTTTTTAAAAAAATATATTAAAATAATTTTTTTTATTTTTTAAAAAATATTTTTGATATCGATATATCAAAACAATCTAAATATATATAAAATAATAATTTTTAATAAAAACAATTTCAAAATTAAAAGAAAAAACACGTGGTTTACCAAACAGGATATTACTGTGTCCGGACGATAGCGCCACCACTCCCACACTCTTTTATTGTACTACTATATCACTACTCCTAGATACAAGGATATTAGTTACAAATCACCCGACCCCACCAGCACAAAACAACACTATTAGATGCACACTGTTCACGTGCGCTAGCCAAGAGGAGACAAAAATATAGCAGTTGCAAGCATTCTTTGTCCGGTCTCGTACTAAAACAGACTTTTTGATTCCAACGCACTTCGCTCTTGTACACATCCGAACTGGGTGCATGCAGGCAGCTTGAGATCGAACTTTCATATATATATATATATATATATATATGATTGTTTTTAAAAATATATTTTTTTATTTTTTAAAAATTATTTTTGATATCATAGGATTAAAATAATTTAAAAAATATTAATTTAAAAAAAATTTAAAATTTTTTAAAAATATTTTTAAAATACAAAAACAAACATAAAATAATTCGTACAAAGCAAGGAATCAATCTATATTTTCCGCTAGCATTTTCCTCTTTTAGTATTAGAATAGAATCTAGCTCCTGCATCTTCATTCGATAGCTTTGAATGCGGGGAATCTCGCAACACTATTCAGAAAGGCCTGTGTCAGCGATACACTATTAAAATATAGTTATTGAATGCGTCAAAACCAAGTAGTCGCTCCCTGACCCATACACCTATATATTAATGTAATGTCGATCAATGAGGTAAAGAATCAGAATCGGAATCAAGAGTACTTTCCTAAGATAAGAAGCTAGATAGAAGATAAAAAAAGAATTCCTTTCGAGCAGAGAAGACAATGCCGAGAGATTGACTGGCAGCAGAAGCGGTTGACTCGTTAGAATTGAAATCTTTTTTGTCTCCCTTCCATGCACGTATATTAAGATATATCATCTCTCTACCAATGCAGTTAGTTGTTCGTTGCACACACCCTTGCCCCATTGTGATAAAGGCCCTACCAGCAAGAGGTCCTACATTACGCATTCAGTACTAGCTCCAGCAAGGGGCTCCTCCGTGTCCCCTTGTCTCCGCGAATGCTACATGACAAACTCAGCGCTTCCACCTTACTTTCCTGATTCCGATTAGATAGTGGATGAGCTGAGTGGGAAGACTCGTTTACCAGGTATATAAAAGGGGTCTAAAAACAACCGTTAGATATAAAATTATACACCTTGAACTTCTATTCCATGTCTCTTCATCTTAGATACTATATTTGACGATCTATCTCTATTAGACAATCGCTGGACTTGCCCTAGCTGCAATCTTTCTAAAGCGCCAACGAGCAAGAGCAAGAAAGGGCCCCGTCACTATAGATAGGGCGTTAGTGCTAACGAAAGATTGCAGGGCACTAGCTTACTAATAATATATATAGGGCTTTTTTCAGCTTGATCGGAATCGATTCTATGATTGAATAGCAAAAGTGCTACTTAGTAGTAGAAACTCAGAGAGACAAACAGAGAGGGGACTCTACCTGCTAACTCCTAGGATGAGAGGGAGGTCCCTTGTTTTTGGCTGGATTAGTTCAAGCATGGACATCCAAGCCAACGTTGTTTCAATCATTTCGGGTGTGATTGGTATAGCTTTTATTTTTGTCTTTTATTGTATTTTAAAGATATTTTTAATTTTAAAATATATTATTAATTTTTTTAATTTTTTATAATTAGGTGTGATAATATATAAAAAAAAACTTTAAAAAATCTATTTTTTTGGATGAGAATGAATGCTGTGTTTTAAAAGTAAACAATAAGAGCTATATTTACCGAACTTCAAAGACATGAAAGACAACACGGTTTCCAAAATGTGTTTCGTGACTAATTATAAAAACATGTAAGTTTAAGAATTGGTTGATATAGAGTTTAAATCGATTCGTGTTAAAAAAAATATAGAAAAGAGAATAATTTAGAAATTTTAATATTTTAGTAGTTTTTTTTTAGTTTTTTTAAAATAAATATAAGTATGAGAAAAAAATTGTAAATTGATATATTTTTATCACTTTGGATAAGTTATGAATTTCATTTTGTCTTTTTTCTTTGTGTTTGTATTTGTTTTCAATAAAGACCTGAAAAGTAATTAATAGGAAAGTAATTAATAGAATGTTATTATTTATTTATTGAATACCATGAATTTTTTTATAAATATTTTGATTTGATCTGATAAAAAATTTGAGTTTATTTTGAATAAACCGAACAAAAACTTGGTCTCTAACCTCTTAATTTTTTTTTAATAATATTATTTTAATTTGTTTTAAATGATCTGCCAATGTTGATATTTCTAATCCATCACCCATCATCCTCTATTGGATGAGAGTGAATGCTGTGTTTGAAAAGTAAAATATAAGAGCAACATTTAGTCATTTACCAAACTTCGAAGACACGAAGGATGACACGGTTTTCAAAATGTGTTTCGTGACTAATTATAGAAACATGTTAGAGTTTATATCGATTCGTGTTAAAAAAAAATATAGAAAAGAGAATAATCTAGAAATTCTAGGTGTTTATGAATTAATTACTGATATTTTATTAATTATTTTTTAAATAGATATAAATATAAAAGAAAAATTCTAGATGGATATATATATTTTCATCATTTTAATAAGTTATAAGTTTCATTTTGTTTTTTCTTTATATCTATTTTTTTTTCAATATAGATCTGAAAAGTAATTAATAAAGAAATAATTAATAGAATGCCATTATTTATTTAATTGAATATCATGATTTTTTTATAAATAATTTGATATGACCTTATAAAAAACTTAAGCTTATTTTAAATAAATTAAATAAAATCTTAATTTTTAACCTCTTAATTTTTTTTATTAAAATAATATTATTTTGATTTTTTTAAAATAATATCATTGTTGATATTTCTAACCCATCACCCATCACCCTCTATTGATTTGATTGTGACTCTCCTACAATCACAACCTCAATACTAGCTAGCAAATCATCTTTAACAATGTACATTGATTGTAAAGAGAAACTAGTGTTTTTCTTGGTACTCCCAGTCCTTCAAATTTGGGACTTTATATTATGTTCACCAGTTAAATTGAATTGCTCTACCATTACTCTATCTGCTCATTTGCATGCCCACAGATTCATTACCATAATTACAAGACTATCATGGGATGTTTTCCAACTCGATCGTTGAAGATATTCATGGGATATATGTTACCTTGCTTGTGCTGCTTGTAAATTGTAATATATATATATATATATATATATATATATATATATATATATATGTTACTTTTAAATTGTAATAATGTACTGCACAAAGGAGAAGTATTATTTACGACATCAGAAGAAAAATGGCATACAATTTACGTCTTCTGCAACGTGAATCAGACCTAAAACTAATGGTCAAAGCAGGTGGAATAACTTCAAAGGATAGACTTACAGCTTCAAAGTAGAGGTGGTAATTAGCGCAAGGAGACAAAAAAATCTTTCATGGACAACTGGAAATCAAGGAATGAAGTGCACTTGCACCAGTAATTAATCTTCATCATTCAATCGGTATAAGTTGTCGGTTTATCCGAATTGTTAAGATAATTTTTTTATTAGAATATATATGTAAATATGTATAAATAAAATTATACTCACATTATTAAAAAAACCATATCAATAAATTGTCTCTAATTCTGCTTCATAGGATTTGGCTAACTTATAAATTTGAAATCAGTCTAATAGATCGACCTGCTATCCGGCCAACTAGAAACTAAAACTAGACTAGATCAGGTTTAAAAAAACTAAACAAAGTTAAAGCCCGGGCAACCCCATGGATTAACCCAAACTGGAAGCTCCAAAATGGATTCTTTTGTCTGCTTTTATAGGTCTTTAATTTTGTGGAGGTTATATGTTAATTAAAATTAAGTAAACTCTACTAATTAAAGAAAAAAAGCCATCCAATTTCGTTTGCTAGGGAATTGTTTTTTATTATGTTTTTTTTTAATGAATTTGGTTTTGATATATATATATATATATATATATATTGTCAAAGTTAATGTACCGCACGAAGGAGAAGTATTATTTACGACATCAGAGGAAAAATGGCACACAATTTACGTCTTCTGCAACGTGAAGCAGACCTAGAACTCATGGTCAAAGCAGGTGGAATAACTGGTAGCTGTTGACGTGACACCAGTTAACTGGTCTCGAGTACTGCTACAAAGGATTGACTTACAGATTTGAAACTGGAAGGATATTTTTTTTTTAGTTGAACTCCTAATTCTTGAGGGACATCTTGACTGGATTGGCAGCAAAAATTAGACGGTGCACTCCTGAGTGCAATTGGGAGTTGCCGGGCTGAATATTTATTAATTCTCCCGAACCATTAATAAAGCATCCTCACCCGACGTTCTTCAAACTTCTGGCAAACGAGATAATATTAAAAAGAATACTCATTACTGTAGGGTCAATCAAAACTGACGATGTACTTTTTTGTTGTTTAAGAGCGCATCGTGTCTGTAAATGACTAAATGTATATACATGGAAAGTCAAATTCATTGAATCACAATTTAAGAGGATGATAATAATTGTTTTTTTAATATAATTTTTATTTTAAAAAATATTTTTATTTTATTTTTTAAAAAATATTTTTAATATTAATATATTAGATTTAAAAATATTAAAAAAATAATTTAATTTTTTTAAAATTTTACAAAATAATAACTGCACAGCCTTGCAAAACACACCTTAAAACAGACAAGCTAGCAACAACTGCAAGTCTGCAATAATCTTTAACTGATCATTAACATTATTTTCAAAACTCTTACTCCGGACCCCACCTAGACCAAGATGCATTGCATCCTCACTGTCCACCCAGATCTAAATATCTAATGTACGGCACCACAAAAATGTATTTTTTATTTTTTTATTTTTGTTAAAATCATAAAAATGGTTTCAAACTCATAATTTTACCTGGTTTTATTCATTTCACATGATTTTATTAATTTTATTGATTTTACCTGATTTTAACCTAATTTTATCTATTTTCAAGTTTTTAAAGTGATTTTACATGTTAAACATGTATTGATTTATAAAATTATATGATTTTAGAATTCAACTGGTGATTTTAAGGATTTTGGCTCCAAATTCTATTTAATAAAAAGATTAGTTTTCAAAAACAAAACGTGCCCTTGTTTGTTCTGTTATTCTATTTAAATACCCTTTAACTTAAAAAATTATAATTTAATACGTAAGGTAGACTAGGAACTAACAGCTAACTAGTATAGAACTCTACGGCAAATAAGTTTATAACAGGTTTTCCTTATTCCGCCAGTCTCCTGTGCCTGGTAGACTTTGTGGGTTAAAGGTCGCGCCTCCTGATTTGCATCAGGGTAATTAACGTGTAATCGGTAAGTAGAGCTGGTAATTGGCGCAAGGAGACAAAAAAATCTTTCATAGACAACCAGAAATCCAGGAATGAAGTGCACTTGCACTAGTAATTAATCTTCATCATTCCATCGGTATAAGTTGTTGGTTTAATTACCCGATGTATTGGGTTTCTGAGTGTTTTTCAAAGATTTTCAATTGTATTTGTTAGAAAATAATATAAATTATTTATTGGAATCTCATCTAACAACTTAAGTTTTTAGGTTGAATTTGTTCTTTGATATGGTATCAAAGCCTTAATGACCAAGCTGTCACAAATTCGAATCTCATCATCTCTATTTATTTGATAAAATTTAAACATAAAATAATGTGGGTCTGTAAAAGTTTTAAGTATAAAGGATTTTCATTCAAGAAAATATGTTAAAAAATAATATAAATAATTTCTTGATACTTCACCTAAAACCTAACCTACTGATTTTCATGATCGGAAAAAGAGAGTAATAATCGACATGCAAGATTGCAAATAGATGTGTTTCTCGCTTCTATAATCACAATATACATTTTGCTCTAATATGACTGCAAAATCATTGAAAGCTACAGTTAATAAGTAGCGTAATCAAATTTGATTTCATCTTTTGTTTGAAGAAGCCAAGGAAAGAGTTATAATTTTAACATTGTATGTGTTAAATAATATTTATGTAGTTTTATTTATTAAGGGTAAAATAATACTTTCAGTTTAACCTATATATACTTTATTTATATTTAGGTTAAGTCTAAGCACTCATAATAAACAGATTAATTGAGAATTCTAGCATTCTTCTTGTGTTTGTTCATAGTTATTTTAACATGGTATCAGAGCTAGTTTTATGAAATGAGGCTTAATCCCAAACACAACTTCGCGGATCCCGAACAAATTTTTTGGAGTGATATTTTGTCTTCGGCTTCTGCAAAAAAATTTGGTATTTCATTAGTTTCTTCAATTATTGTGATATTTCGTCTTCTCTTCAGCTTCTACAATTTGGTATTTGTGTTCAGTTTTTACAATTTGGTATTTTGTTCTCCGTTGCTTTTGCATTCTGGTTATCTGTGATTGTTGATTATGACTACTAAAAGAGATTATTCGCTTCAGTCTGTGAGTGTGAGGTTGGATGGGAGGAACTATTCATATTGGAGTTGTGTAATGAGAAATTTCAGGGTAAGAAGATGTGGGTGTATGTTAGTGAAACTTATATGATACCTAAGAATATTTAGGAGGGGGATGCTACCTTGATAGATACATGGGAAGCAAATAATGCAAAGATCATTACTTGGATCAACAATTCTGTTGAGCATTCAATAGGTACGCAGTTGGCGAAGTATTAGACAACAAAAAAGGTTTGGGATCATCTGCAAAGTTTATTCACACAATCAAATTTTGCAAAATAATATCAATTAGGGAATGACATACGAGCTTTTCATCAGAAGAATATGAGTATTCAAGAGTTTTATTCTGCTATGACAGATCTTTGGGATCAATTGACCCTTACAGAATTAAAGGCATGTAGTGCCTATATTGAGCGTAGAGAGTAGCAACGATTGATGCAGTTTTTAACAGCACTTCGCAGTGATTTTGAAGGACTTAAAGGTTTAATTCTGCATCGTTCTCCACTGCCTTCTGTTGACTCTCTTGTCAGCGAGTTATTGGCTGAATAAATACGTCTTTAGTCTTATTCTGAAAAGGGAATTCTTTTTGCTTCAAATCCTTCTGTACTAGCAGTGCCTTCTAAGCCATTCTCTAATCATTAGAATAAGCCTTACACAAGGGTTGGGTTCGATGAGTGCAGTTTCTGTAAGCAGAAAGATCATTGGAAGGCTTAGTGTCCCAAGTTGAGACAACAGAATAAAGCTTGGAAACCTGACAGTCAGTCACAATCTAATGCTCATAGACCACCTCATGGTTATAAACCACCACACCACAGTACTGCAACAGTAGCTTCCATGAGCTTTATTACCGATCCTAATACTTTGGCTGAGCAATTTCAGAAGTTTCTTTCCTTGCAGCCACAAGCAATGTCTGTTTCTTCTTTCATAGGTCAGTTGTCTTATAGTTCCTCAAGTATGTCACACTCTGAATGGGTCTTAGACTCTGGTGCTTCCCATCATATGTCTCCAGATTCTTTATTTTTTACCTCCATGTCCCCTTTGTCCTCCATTCCTGTTATGATTGCTGATGACACTCCTATTCCTTTAACAGGTGTTGGTTCTGTTGTCACACCTCACTTGTCTCTTCTTAATGTTTATCTTATTCCAAAACTCAAATTGAATCTTGCGTCTGTTTGTTAAATATGTGATTCTGGTGATGATTTAGTCATGTTTTCTGGTTTTTTTTGTTGTGTACAGAATCTGTAGTCTTAGAAGCTAATTGAGACAGGACGTAGGGAGAATGGACTATATATTTTGGATGAGTTAAAAGTGTTGGTTGGTAGTGGTGCTGCTGCTACCACTACTGTTGATTTATCTTCTTTTCGTTTGAGTCTTTCATTTTCTAGTTTTTATTTATGGCATTCCCGTTTAGGTCATGTTTCATCTTCTCGTTTGAGATTTTTGGCATCCATAGGAGCTTTAGAAAATTTGAAAACTTGTGACATTTCTGATTGTAGTGGATGTAAACTGGAAAAAATTTCCGCATTACCTTTTAATCAAAGTATTTCTTTTTCTTCTTCACCATTTGATTTGATTCATTCTGATGTATGGAGACCTTCTCCTGTTGCCATTAAAGAAGGGTCTCGATATTATGTCTCTTTTATTGATGATCATACTCGTTATTGTTGGGTTTATTTAATGAAATATCGTTTTGAATTCTTTGAGATATATGCAGCTTTTCGAGCTCTTATTAAAACTCAATATTCTACTGTGATCAAATGCTTGCCTTAGATGGAACCATCCACCAAATTTCATGTACAAATACTCCTGAACAAAATGGTGTTGCTGAAAGAAAACATAGGCACATTGTCAAAACTGCTCGTTCTCTCTTGTTGTCTGCTTTTGTTCCTAGTGAGTTTTGGGGAGAAGCTGTTCTTACTGTTGTAAGTTTGATTAATACAATTTCATCTTCTCATAGTTCAGGTCTATCTCTTTTTAAAAAGTTATATGGACATGTCTCTAATTATTTCTCATTTAGAGTCTTTGGTTGTATTTATTTCTTTCTTCGTCCTCATGTAGAACGCAGTAAGCTATGCTCTCGATTCACTATTTGTGTCTTTCTAGGTTATGGTGAAGGTAAAAAGGGATATCGTTATTTTGATCCAATAACTTAGAAACTTTATGTGTCTCGTCATGTTGTCTTTCTTGAACATATACCTTTCTTTTCTATTCCATCAACTACTCATAGCTTGACTAAATCTGATCTTATTCATATAGATCCCTTTTCTGAGGATTCTGATAATGATACATCTCCCCATGTTCGATCAATTTGTACTCATAACTCTGCAGGTACTGGTACTTTACTCTCTGGCACACCTGAAGCTCCATTCTCATCTATAACCCCTCAAACTTCATCTAAGACTGTGGATCCACCTCCACATCAGTCCATTCGCATTCATAAGTCCACAAAACTACCAGATTTTGCTTATTCTTGTTATTCTTCATTATTTACTTCCTTTTTAGCTTCTATTCATTGTCTCTTTGAGCCCTCTTCCTATAAAAAGGTAATTCTTGATCTGCTTTGGCAGCAAGCTATGAATGATGAACTTTCTGCTTTGCATAAGATAGATACTTGGGATCTAGTTCCTCTACCTCCTGGTAAGAGTGTTGTTGGTTGTCGTTGGGTGTATAAGATCAAGACTAATTCTGATGGGTCTATTGAGTGATACAAAGCTGGGCTGGTTGCAAAAGGATACTCTCAACACTATGGTATGGACTATGAGTAGACATTTGCCCCGATTGCAAAAATAACTACTATTCGTACTCTTATTGTCGTAGCTTCGATTTGTCAGTCTTAGCTTGATGTTAAAAATGCCTTCTTGAATGTAGATCTTCAAGAAGAAGTTTATGAGGCACCCCCTCCTGGTATTTCACATGACTCTGGATATGTTTGTAAGCTTAAGAAAACATTATATGGTGTCAAATAAGAACCCCTTGCTTGGTTTGAGAAATTCTCTATTGTGATCTCGTCTCTTGATTTTGTTTCTAGCAGTCATGATTTTGCTCTTTTTGTTAAGTGCCCTGATGCAGGACGTATCATTCTGTCTTTATATGTTGATGACATGATTATTACTGGTGATGACATTGATGATATTTCAGTTTTGAATACAGAGTTGGCTAGACGATTTGAAATGAAGGATTTGGGTTATCTTCGATATTTCTTGGGTATTAAGGTAGCATACTCACTTAGAGGTTACCTTCTTTCTCTGTCGAAATATGTTGCAGATATTCTTGAGCGTGCTAGACTTACTAATAACAATACTGTAGATACTCCAACTGAGGTTAACGCAATGTACTTTTTTTCTGATGGTTTACCCCTGATAGATCCTACTTTATACCGCACTATTGTTGGGAGTTTGGTATATCTCACCATTACTCGTCCAGATACTGCACATGCTGTTCATGTTGTTAGTCAGTTTGTTGCTTCTCCTACCACTGTTCACTAGGCAACTGTTCTTCGTATTTTGCGATATCTTCGGGGTATAGTTTTTCAGAGTTTTTTACTTTCATCCACCTATTCCTTGGAGTTGCTTGCATACTATGATGTTGATCATGGTAGTGATCCGACAGATCGTAAGTCTGTTACTGGGTTCTGTATCTTTTTAAGTGATTCTCTTATTTTTTGGAAGAGCAAGAAACAATCTATTGTTTCTCAATCATCCACCGAAGCAGAATATCGTGCCATGACATCTACTACTAAAGAGATTGTTTGGTTACGTTGGTTATTTGCTGATATGAGAGTTTTCTTTTCTCATCCTACTCCTATGTATTGTGACAACTAGAGTTCTATTCAGATTGCTCAAAACTCAGTTTTTCATGAGCGAACTAAGCACATTGAGATCGATTGTCATTTTACTCGTCATCATCTCACGCATGATACCATTGCTTTGCCTTTTGTTACTTCTTCCTTGCAGATTGCAAATTTCTTTACCAAGACGCATTCCATCTCTTATTTTTGTTTTCTGGTTGGTAAACTCTCGATGCTTGTAGCTGTCGCATTATAAGTTTGAGGGGAGATGTTAAATAATATTTATGTAGTCTTATTTATTAAGGGTAGAATAATACTTTTAGTTTAATCTATATATATTTTATTTATATTAAATTTAAGGACTCATAATAAATAGATTAATAGAGAATTTTAGCATCATTTCTGTGTTTGTTAATAGATATTTTAACAGTATGCATCCGCCCGTCAGCCAACTAACAGTCTCTGTAGATCTATCTATCACTAAAAACTTTGAATGGAACTCCTTATAAATGCTATATATATCTGCATCCTTTCATTCCATGGTCACCACTCACTCCCAAACTCATCAAGTCCTCTACTGTACATCAATCTCTTCTCATTCTCTTCCGTCTCTTTGCCAGTCAAAAAACCCCGGGAGAGAAAAATGGTTTCCGAGTCTCTTGGCCATCTCTTCCTTGTTTCTTTCCCAGGCCAAGGCCATGTAAATCCTTTACTTAGACTTGGAAAAATTCTTGCCTCCAAAGGCTTCCTTGTCACCTTCTCCAGTACTGAAATCACTGGCAAACAGATGAGACAAGCCAGTGACATCATAGATAAGCTGACCCCGTTTG
>Ga0325404_1005789_pt1 | contig 13015 bp, 5 predicted proteins | sample PopdelMetagenome_18_FD_205664 | JGI IMG/M metagenome (GOLD analysis project Ga0325404, IMG submission 205664) | Populus deltoides microbial communities from Bellville, Georgia, United States - Xylem-Control-R1 | ecosystem: Host-associated > Plants > Phyllosphere > Stem > Wood/Secondary xylem... | reverse complement strand
GGTGTCCTAGTGTGATTTATCACAATTATATGTTTATTATATGACTACATGAAACGAACTTATTAACTTTTGGAATGATAATAGGATATTGTCTATGAAACAACAGGTGTCCTAGTGTGATTTATCACAATTATATGTTTATTATATGACTACATGAAACGAACTTATTAACTTTTGGAATGATAATAGGATATTGTCTATGAAACAACAGGTGTCCTAGTGTGATTTATCATGATTATCTATTTATTATATATTATATGAAGTGAACTTATTAAATTTAATTGGGCATATAACCGAGTCATAAATTTTTATTGCTTTTAAAAAACACACTGATAGTGCGCACGCAAATAGAGCCTAATTAATTTTTGACGTTAAAAAAAATATTTTGATCCAGCAACTAACGTTGCGCGGGCACAGGCGAGAAAGAACGAATTGTCACGCTCAAATCCAACATCGACAGTTGCCCGGATCCATACGTTGACGTGAGGACGGCAACAAACTGCGAGTTCGAGTGCGAGTGTGTCTGAGAGAGAAGCTTGAACACAACAGGAAGCGAAGGAACAATAAAACAATAATTATCATAACATACAGCCTCAAGGGACTGATTCACCTCCAACACACTGAGTTTGACAAATATACTAGTTTGGCAGCGAGTTACTCGTTCGCCGTAGGATTCAGAGCAGACAAACAAAGAGAACAGCATTTGCTCAACAAACATTCATCGAAGGAGGAACGCACTCATTTAAGGAGAGTCTTGATAATAGCTTTCACATTCAACTTCTTGAGATCTGTGTACGATTGACCACAGCCTACAAACATGACCGGTGAGCCAGAGATGTAAACCATCGACAGTGCAGCTCCGACCTACACTCATCAAAGAGAATTGCAGGCAACATTTAGTTGGTAAATATAACAAATAACTCGAAAGGAAGGAAAATAAATAAATAACCGCCTTCTGTAACCCCTACCTTATCATCGATTGTGTCAAACTTGGTGAGCAAAATCCCATCAATTAATCTAGGATTGGGTGAAGTTGATAGGTCCGCTAATTTCTGCAAAGAAAAAGGGCAAGGGATGTTGCTTTATAAACTGAATGTGGATGCAACAAAACAAAATAACACAGCGAATGCGAGGATATAAGAACTAAACCTGATTGAACTTTGATAGCTGATCAACAGCATCATTTCCTACCAAGGCCTCTCCAACAAACAAGACCAGATCAGGATTGTTGAGGTAAATTAACTTTGAGAGAGCTCTCATTAATGGTTCATTGTCCTGAAGCACATGAAAATTGAATTAATAAAAAAAAGCAAATAGAAAAGCCAGGTAAAAGTAAAACATAGATCCCCCTTGGTTCTTCTATTCTATCCAACTCCTTTTGTATTGACTTTAGCATTTTGATACTATAATGGTGTTCTCACAGAAAAAGTTTCCGCACAATTTCTGTAGCAAAATTGAGAGTCAATCAATTAATAACAAAATTTGAATACACCAGATAGTAGGTCAATCTCCTTGATAAAACATTAAATCATAAAGCACCTGCATTCGGCCAGCAGTATCAACGAGAACAACATCAGAACCATTGCGTGTAGCCTCCTGAATTGCTTCCTTTGCAACAACCGCTGGATCTTTCTCATAGCCCTTTTCAAATATAGGGATCTAACCAGAGAAAAAAGACGATCACGTCAAGCTTCCTTTACAGGCATGAATCACAGAAACAAACAAGCACTGGATCTAGAGGCCAGAAAACTTCAACAACATTAATATGTGGGTATCAATTCTGTACCTGAAGTCTACGTGCATGAGTCCTCAGCTGCTCAACAGCTCCTGACCTAAATGTATCACAAGCAGCCATCATAACACTGACCTTATGTTGCAGAAGCCAGTATGCAACCTGCAGCATGACATGTAAAAACAGCCTACCCAATAAGGAAGCGTGACTTGATGATAATTCAATAATAATAATCACAATGATACGAGCTTAGCTTCACCTTAGCCAGATTTGTGGACTTTCCAACCCCATTGACACCAACAAAAACAACAACATATGGTTTCCTCTGTTCCCTTGCAGCATGTACATCCCTCAATATGTCAATAGAGCGTCTAGGAGTTAAAATACGGACAAGTGCTTCTTCCATAGCAGCCTGCAGCCATAAAATCAGTATGAAGATGAGATTAAGCTTATTCCTAAATCAAACGGGAAAGATGAAAAATGAAGACACTTTTGATATAACAAACCTGCACTGTGGAAGATATCCTTGTGAAAGATGCCAGCTTTTTACCTTCAAGCCTAGCCGCAACTGATTCACAAAGCTTCTCGGCTATCTCCTCAGCCTGAGATTGCCACAGGACAGTAACTCCATAAGAATGCTAAATAGGACAGGGAAGAATGATTGACTGAATATCTAGCAGATACAGGAACATACCACATTCTTGGTCATGAGCCTATCCTTGAGAGCTTTCAAAGCTGGCTCTAGGTCTGCCTTCTCCAAGTTTGCCTTACCAGCAATACTGAGCCAAGGAAAGCATAACAAAATTCATGTAAGGGTCATATGAGGAAGAAAAGCCTAGTCCAAATAATGAGATTCAACTTTGATTGAGTTCAGTAGGAGAACCCTTGAAAAAGGAATATCATGCCCTTATACATACCAACAGACAGTTTGACAAAGTCAAACCCTGCATATCTAATGCTAGCGTCCCACATTCTGTCTAAAGATTCATGCATAAAGTTTGTTGCACATCTCATAACGCAGGAGAGACAACAGAAACAATTGTGGAAGCATGCATTCATGGTGAAGGGAAAAAATGCCAACTGGGCAAGCCATCACCCCAGTCTCACATACACATCAATCCCAAGGAAGAAACTTCTCATAAGATGTTAAATTATAAACAGAACAGTTAGATATATACTGTGAATCATATACCTTATTCATTAAAGCATAGAATAAGCTTGAACTTTTCTACATAATAGATTTGCCAGAGAACACTAAGAGGCGTAATGACGCTCAATTGATAAAGCAAAGGTAATAACGATCTAATTACCCAAAAACTAACTGTACATTCCAAAAACCCATGATAATAGTTATTGCTGGAGTCTTTAACTCAGATGCCACAATGACAAACCCCAAAAACACTAGTAAAAGTCACAAGAGGCTGCATTTTTTTTTTTTTTTTGTAAAAAAAATAGACCTTGAAGAGATGCTCTATATCCAGTACCTTAACGATACACAACTTAATGGATTGGTGGTAATCAAAGCGATGAATAACAAGGATTTAGATGGCAATGTTTTACCTCTGGAACATAGATGAAAACCATCCCTTCTTCTTAGCATCAGGCTTGCTGTCCTTACCAACTTCCTCATCTTCTTCATCCTCCTCGCTGTCACTGCTAATTATCTCTTCTTTGTCCATCATGCTTTCACCTTGATCGGCTGCCACAACTTGTATATTCTCATTCCCATTCTCCTCCACAGGATCCGTAAAATCCAATTTCGCAACTTTAGGTGAATCATCCCAAACTCTATTCTTCTTTGTTATCTTTTTCTTCGGGTCCGCTTTCGAATCCTTGCTAACAACAACACTAGTATCAGTAGTTTTTTTCACACCTTTACTTTTCAGCTTCTGAAGTTTGCTGACATCAAAAGCCCCATTATTGGATCTCGCATTTTCTTTACCATTAGCGAGACCCATCCCTCTATTTCCTTCACCAACAACATTATGGTTCCCATTGGAGTGTCCATTCTCCAACTTCCTACCTTTCCCATCATCACCATCAGCCTCCTTCGCATCACTCTTATTTTTTTTATTCCCTCCATCAAACCCACCACTACCCTTTTTCACCACCTGCTGCTTCCTCCCATCATTCCCCATCGGCTTCACTTTCCTCAACTCCTCCGCCCTCGCCTCCGCCTCCTTCCTAAGCTGCCTAAAAGTCTCATCAAAATCAAAATACTCCACACGCTTCGGATCATAAATCTCCGAAAACTCACGCTTCACCATCTCCAACAACTCATCCACATACAACAAATGGAGAATTCGCTGATACACAGCGACAAAAACGAGACCAAGCTCGTTATGGAAAGTCCATTTAAGCGTGTAGGAGGCAGCACCAGGCGCATCGTAATTATACGACGCCGCACCTGATCGTTCCTCCAACAGACAAGATCGAATCAAAGTATCGATTGGCGATCCTTTTAACGCATTTCCTAGCTCTTTACATGTCCATAAAATCAATCCTCCTCTAGTAAATATTAACAGCTGCTCTAACATCTTCCAATCTTTTTACCAAACCTGCAGCAGCCAAACCAAATCGAGTCCAATTAAGAATTAACCATAAAAAATTGGTGCAAATCGTAAAAGAAAAAAGTAACAACGTAGGGACAGAGAACGGATCGGCGGCACAAGAAATTGTTGTTAGAGATCTGTTGATGGATAAATAAACGATTAAATTCGAAGGTATCGAAAGAAATAACTTACCTAATTTCCTGTTCTAGAAAATGATTCGAAAGGGAGAGAGAATTTACTAAAAGCAAAGGGAAAGGAGTAGTACAAGACAAGAAAAGAAAAATAAAAATCAATGTGAGGATTTGTGAACATTCGGTTATTTATATGATAAGGTTTTTTTTTTGGGTAATTAATTGAATTGGGGGGGGGGGGGGGCGGTTTGACTAGGTTAGTTGGACGGCGAAGAAAATTTGGACACGCCGCCACCACGGACTGACCTTTTCCTTACCTTTTCTTGAGTCCGGAAAATATTAACGGGGTTAAAACGTAAATTAACCGCTTATTTTGACTGTTTTAATGGGCGTTCCTGTACGCTGTTACGCGTTTGACGGTCTGGTTGGGTGTGGAAGGATTACTTCGTGGGATGGTTTTTAAACTTGGCCGATTTAATATCTGATTTTTAGGTTTTGATGGGGTTATTAGATTTTTATTAGTTCATTAAGTTGTTTGGGTCAATTTACTTTTTTAAAATTAAAATAACATCATTTTAATAAAAACAATCAACGAGTTGCAACCATATTTTTAACTGGGTTTTATCAGGTCGTCGAATTAGCCGGGACACTCCTAATTTTGCCTTTTTCTATTTTTTTTTAAGCTAAGCCCTGTTTCAGCCCCGGGTTGACCCACCAGGTTAGGCCGAGTTTCAAAACTATACTTCGTGAAATTTGAAATTGAGTTTCAATATGTTTTATATTGGATTTTATTTTTTTATTTTAAAATAAATTTTTTAGTATTTTTTTATTTTTTTATATGTTGATATTAAAAATAAATTTTAAAAAATAAAAAAATATATATTATTTTAATATATTTACGAGTAAATTTGTTTTTTGGTAAGTAACCGGTATCACACTCTTAAATACCTTATACTATCATATCAATTAATGTCTATTTTTTAAAAAAAAATAAAGAAATATAATTACAAGAGAAAAAAATTATATGAAAATATTTTTATTATTTTTGATAAGTTATAGATTTTATATTAACTTTTCTTTATATCTATCTTTTTTTTCAAATTAAATCCAAAAAAATAAATAATAAAATATCATATTATTTTATATACACCATAAAAGTTTTCGGTGTAGAAGCAAAATTGAAAAGGAATGATTCAATTGGGACAGTATTTATAAAATCTTCTAAGCTAATTTTAAAATAGTTGAGTTTTGAAGTTTTAAGAGTATTATCGAACATAATTTTATTTTAAGTTATATAAAAAACTTAGTTTAAATTTCGGGTTCAAATCACGAACTTTAAATTTGATTAAAGTTTTATGGCAAAAAAAAAAATAGATATAAAAGAGATGAAAATATATTTGAATAAAAAAAAATAGGGATGAACATATTAAATAAATATTTTCAAGTTCATTTATATACTTTTAAAATAGAAAGCATAGAGAGCCATATATTTTCTTCCTTCATAATCTTTATTTTTATTAACAATAATCAAATTTTATCTAAAATACCTTGAATAAAAAAATTCATAAAATTTAGCTTTAAAAAAATATTAAAAAAAAACAAGAAATACAGAAATTGTATAAAATTTAGCTTTATTTATTTGGTGCTTATTGCTTTTTTATGGAATGATTGTAAAAATGCGTTGGAAAGTTGTGTTTGGATAGGCACAAGATGGGATTAGCCGTATTGCAATCATACCTGGATTCCAATTCCCGATTACATAGACTAGTAAAGTTGTGTGCTTAAATTTTAATATTTTTTATTTTTTTAATAATCTCAATATATTAATATTAAAAATATTATTTTAATATACCTTTCTATTAAAACATAATACACGACATTATTTTTTTAATGAAAGTTTGCCATCACCGCATCTTTAGCTCAGAACCTTGCCTTTTACAGAATGGGCTTGAACCTCGTCCACAAAATCAAGTCTTTATTTGATAGGGCCCTCCAACATAATTCTGGGCTTGGTTGTCCAACGGGCCAGACAGGCAAGACTTTATTTTTCACAGAATTTTTTTGAGCAGGATTAGACTATGTTTCAAATTCCAAGGTTAAAGTTAAGCCTGTTTTTTTTTTAAAAAAAAAATATTAATTATTTTTTATATATTTTTTAATTATTTTAATATATTAATATTAAAAATAAAAAATATTTTAAAAACCAACTCAGCACCAAATAACATGTGATTAGTTCAGACAATAAGCTCTAAACACAAACATTTCCAAGCCAAAACAGCAGTGGGAGTAGGGCAACAGCTATAATTAACAGCAAGAGATAATGGCGCTTGCTTGAATGCTTCTGGGAACTTCTCACTTCAGCAATCAAAATTCTTTTCATGATCTTGATGAAGCACATATTCCCATACAAATTAAAGCCTTCCCACAATGATACTGAGGGTTGGATAAATATCTGCTAATCTGTAACAAATGGTGGAATCATGAGTAAGTTGTGTTACCAATTACATGAAACGTGAGAAAAAAAAGAAGAGCTCAACTAGGTATAGCTAATGGTTATGGAGTCACTATGTTTACTTACATTGCTTTGCACATAGGCTGAGCCTGATCCCAAGAGCTTCTCTCCATAAGCTCCATAAATGGTTTCTCCAAATGAATTAGCTTGTTTGGATGGTTGCATCAAGATTTGAACATGACTTCCAATGCAAAATTCTCGTACTCATACATTGCTGGTATTTATATCTTTGTTTAAAATTTCCTGAAATGTTATCTAATATTCCTTATTATATATCTTTGTTTAAAATTCCACATGGTGGAGTAAAAATATTGTTGCCATACAAGGCGATTCGTATAGAATAAAGACGAGAATAAACAATCTATCTATAAGGTGGCTTGAAATTTCCTAACTAGGCCGAAAACTAGAGGGGCATGCATATTAGAATAGACTTACTAAGATCATCAAATAATATTTTTATATGGATAAACAAGGCAAGAGTGTATAATAAACCATCATGGATTCTTTCTTCTCAAGGTATGCTTAAATGGAATGTAGATGCATTTATAGCAAGTATGGACCCTCAAGAGATTGATGGAGTTCTAATGGACTATGAAGGAAAATTCCTTTGTATATTTTCTTATTCCACATGTATTAAGGAATCCAATGAAGTTGAGGTTTTGTCAATTCAGAAAATTCTCCTTCCTAGTATTCATTGTTGTTATGTATTTTCTTAGAATTGAATTCTAGAATTTGATTCTTACAATGCAATTACTTAAATTAAAAAAAAACAATATCATGAGGTCATGGAGGTCACAAGGTATTTTCAATTACATCTCCAATGTCTATCTTATGCTTTCTCCTATGAATTCTACATATATCTATAGAGAAAGTAAACAAGTCATGGATCATTTGACCAAGTAGGGTATTTTGATTGCATGGTTATAGTCATTTTCTTATATATATTTATATTTTGCTTAATTTATGCGCTTTACTGAGTTAACAAGATGGTTAATTAAGTTTAGCTAATTCATGTTTAATTTATAATTTTCCAGCTTATTTTTTATTACATTTCTTCTTTTATTTAGCCATGTTTTTTTTTTTTGGTTAAATGAGTTGATTAATAAAATTCTTGTTTTCCATCAAAAATAGATCTCAACCATTCAAAATTACTAAAAAGTGTCAACGAAAAAAAAACATCTATTGTAACCTAGAAAAGAAACTCTTTTCATCCTATTTGATACAAAAATCCTTTTTAAAAATTTTTTAATTTAATTTATTACTATTTTAGTTTTCAATACTTTTTTAGTGATATTGAAATATTTCAAAAACAATTCAGGAGGGAATTAAGATTTATATGTATTTTCCATTACAAATATGGAAGGAAATACATGGAAATGGGGAGAGGAATTGAAACTATAATAAAAGTTGAGCAATTAATTGATACAAACCAAACTATTGAAAAATATAAAAAAAAATTAATTTAAAATTTTAAAAAATAATTATTTTAAAAACACAATAAATTACTATTCCAAACATCATTAAGTCCGGTGCTGTAGCCGAGATGATGGTTGGAACTCTGAAGTCATACACCTACAGTATAAGACATTTAACAATTTCAATGATCCAGAGGCCACTTGCCATGAGCCATCATTTTCTTTCCCAATTTATTTTCCATCCCAGTCTACTCTAATATATATATATATATATATATATATATATATATATATATATATATATTAAAAAAAAAAAGAGCTCCAATTTGCAAGTCAAAAATCATAAGAGGAACATGGCGTTTATGGGTAGGACAAATGAGAGGTGGATAGCTTGGAATGTAATGGCAGCATGAATTTGTTTGTATTTTCTTGTCTTAGTTGGTTCACGTTCTGATATTTGACATTGCGCGAACGTGCCATATACTGAGCAAAATGAATATTATTCATCATAACTGGTTGTGGGAAGAATATTCTCACATTCTTCAGATTTAAAGCAGGGAAGCTTCCAGGTAGTGCAATGGCTGCAAATCAAAGAGATTGAACACAATATTTACGGTACTTCTTCCGCAGATCAGAAGTAAATTTACACACCTGCATTCACGTAACCTAAGACATGTGTGCGCACATCGTAATAATATATAAAAACCAGTGAAGAGTGAGGAACCCATCTCGGAAATCATGGGCAGATCTCATCTCATATATATGAAGAGTTTATTTACAATGCAAGCAACCTTAGTAGCTCGATATAATTAGGTCTGACTCTGACTATTGATGCCTTGTGTGTTGTGGTTCACTATTTGAGTATTGCAGAAAACCCCATCAGTGCATGTGGGATTCAACTGTTCGATCGAGCATGGACTTCTTTTAACAATTTTTATTTTATTTTTATTCAGATCAAGTTTGGATAATTGGGTAGCAATGCATGCATACTATATCATATATATACACACACACACACACACACACACACGTGGGTCGATATTTAAGGAATGAGATCATGGTTTAGCACATTCATAATAAATTTAAAGAAATAAATTACGAGAAGAGCATGTTAACTCAAGATCTCCAATTCATCAAACATGTATATATAAGTTGAAAATGTAAGTGATAGAATTTGATTAGAGGATATTCTCACTATAATTAACTCTTTGCCATGAAAATAGAAATCTCTTAAACAAAGAGTTCTTTTTCTAATAAATTTTTGTTAAGTAACCATCTCAACCCAATAGTTTAAACTGTTAGGTGAGGTCACAGAATATGATTTATATTATTCTCTAACACACCCTCTCAAGTGAAAGTCCTTTGGACTTGAAACTTGCATAGACTCACATTACCTTGTGTTTAATTTTTATCAAATAAATGAGGATTGTAAGATTCGAACTTGAGACCACTTGGTCATCAAGGCTAAAATATCATGTCAAGGAACCATTTCAATCCAATAGTTTAAGTTGTTAGGTGAGATTTCAAAATATAATTTAATTTATATTATTTTCTAATAATCTTCTTCATGATAGAATGAATAAAAATTATAGTTGATCGATGATCTCACTTAATTTGGCAGTCCTTCACAAATTCAAAATAACATAAGGTTAATCTAGAACATGTGCGAGGTTGGATTTTCTCTGCAACATCTGTAACGAAAGAAAAGACAGATTGGTGAGCAAATTACACTAACCACCAGCTCATACCAAATGAATCTTATGAAAATATACAATTCAGCTGCAATTAATTAATTAATTAGTAATTAATCTGTCGTTAGTGTAGTGGATATGGAAAGGTGATTAATTTAGAGGGTTTGGTCAACCATTTGAACCCTACCAATCCCACCATTAATAATCAGTTTAACAACTTACTACTACTTAATCCCATATGACAATTAATTCTTCTTTATATATTGATAGTTGCTGCTACTTAATTGTTAGGTTTAATTTGACTTATTAAATTCAGCTATACGTACCATAATTGGGAGAGGGTACTTTTGCCTTTATTTTTGACTCATAACAATTTATATAAGTGAATTGAAAACATTAAAAAGTTTTAGTTGACAGGGACTTTTTTATTAAAAAATAATTGAAAACCTATTTGACCAGACCTGTTAGCCAGCCAGCCAGCCAGCTAGCTACCACCCTTGGTCTCATGCCATGTATATTCGAGGGACCAAATAAACAGGCCATTAGAGGAGAGGTCACAGAGCCGAACCCCACAGCCATTGAGCTTTATGAGTTCTTATTTTGTATGCCCTTCAGATTAGGACCACGAGAGGACACTAGTGAAAGGGAGATAGCATGCCGTTGCACAGGACTACTTTGGAAGCTTATCGCGAGGATTGTCATAAAGATTAAAAGAAAGTGTTTGCATTCATTGTGAAAAATATTGCTTGCAGGGCCCGTACTTTAAACGATAGCTACAAGGCTCAAATTGGAATAAAACTCATTCGCCTGCAGAATTTGATGGCTATTAGTACATACTGTCGTTTTAAATGAGATGTTGATTATTTAAAAACCTTAAAATATTCACATATAACATTAATTATTTTAAATCTTTTCCCACACATCCTATATATAAAATTTAATTAAAAGATACGGGGAAAATTAGAATAGTCCATGTTCTAGCTAGCTAGCCTTGGTAACCACTCTTCTGAAATTTTATTTTTATTTTAGCAAAAAAATATTTTTAAATGCTAAGATAGGGTAAAGAAATGATATAGAAAAATCGGCATAATTAGACTAATGCCAAGTTTAATTTTATAAAGACTAATAAGCCTTGTAAAAAAATTTCAATGTCCTTGAAAGCTAGTGTTAAATTTTTAAATGGAGAGGCAAAATGATCATTATCTAGTGAATAATGTTATTGGGTTTGGAGTTACAGTTTTTTTAGTATTTTTCAAGGTCAATTAAGTTTTGTTATTAAGTATAATATGAATTATGAACCGAGAAATTTTAGGCATATATTGAGAGTTAATTATTCTATTTATGGATAAGTAATCATACAAAGTAATAGCCTCAAATCACAACCTATAATTTTAGCTGAAGTTTTGGCATTTATAGTAAGATTAATTACAAGAAATTAATTTAAGGAATCTTGTCACTAATACGTACCATGATTACACAGCATGCAATCCCAACAAGATCACAAGCAATTCTAGCAATTACATAGGCTACAATTATAGATTTATAAAGGGATATTGTCTTGCCAGGTTCCAACACTATTCAAGCAATCAGTGGCGAACCTACAACATGTGTTATAGGTACTGCCATGACACCCACAAGCTCAAAACTAAGACTAGTACTGAAACTCTTGTTAGGAGCTGGTTGGATAATGAGCCTTTCCTTATTTCTGATTGCAATTTAGCAACCATCTCAGTTGCATCTTAGTTACCTAGCTAGTCTATAACAAGCCACCTCTTTCTGTAGAACTTTCAGAGCTTGATTTGCTTCCTTTTTAAATTTTTCATGAAGGTGTTAAAGTTTGTGAATTTCAACGTGAAAAGTCCAGTTAATGATTGCCTCAAAGACTGCCTTAGCTTCATTTTTCTGGTTCTATCATAGCATTTTGGCTCCTTGTTATCAAAATATAGCAATGATACATCAAAATAAGAGAGATATTTCTTCATTGATAGACGAGGCAATTCTAATGAGCTTGAAGCCTATATAATTGATCCTCTTAAGGTTAGTTTTCTTTACAATCCATCAACCTCATGTTGGCACCCCCGATCGATCTTCAATTTCTAGATCTGCCACTAACTTGCAACGTACGACTCACATTTCAGGACCATCATAGGCATATCAAGAGTAATTAGGTCTGTTATCCTACAATATTGTTGTATGGTTATTGTATGTAATTTTGTATGGAGACCTTGTAATGTATATGAACACAATGTTGATTTACATTTTGCTCGTGATTATGTTACAAAAGGATTACTGAATGTTAGTCATGTTTCATCACATGATCAGCTTGTTGACTTGATGATAAAATAAAGCTCATCCTCGATCTCGTTTTGAAATGCTCAGGTCCACGATCAACATCACCAATGGTGAGACGACCTTGCGGAGGATGGTTAAGGATTCTCATGCAATTAATATTTACACATACAACAACCTTTAAGCCAGCAAGATCACTGGACAGTCAGCATTAACAACCCTAAATCACAACCTACAGTTACAGCTAAAGTTTTGACATTTACAACAAGATTACATGCAATTAGTTCAAGGAACCTCAGCATTAACACCATGATTACACAACCTCCAATCCCAGCAAGATCATATACAATTCTAGCAATTACTTACAGTTTCCAGATCCAGGAAGAAGCATTGTCACGGCAGGTTCCAGCATCTGATAAGGTTGTTGTCCTCCAAATTACTTACATGATATCATAACTATAACGTTAAGTAAATCACAACATCATGTCATGAATATCACTATATATATATATATATATATATATATATATATATATATATATTTGAAGATTCAAAAATATTTCAAAGAAAACTTAAGGCAAGAGAGTGTGTTGTTTCTCTTATATTTCTATTCTATGTTCTTAAAAGAATATATTTAGAAAAACTATTAGGTTGCATTTGATTATTTTCTTAAAATTAAAGAGGCGAGGATAC
>Ga0325404_1005788_pt1 | contig 13015 bp, 5 predicted proteins | sample PopdelMetagenome_18_FD_205664 | JGI IMG/M metagenome (GOLD analysis project Ga0325404, IMG submission 205664) | Populus deltoides microbial communities from Bellville, Georgia, United States - Xylem-Control-R1 | ecosystem: Host-associated > Plants > Phyllosphere > Stem > Wood/Secondary xylem... | reverse complement strand
CCAATCCTAGTTATCATTCCTTTCTTTATATTTGGACTTTCACTGTCCAACTGTTACTGCCTCGTTTTTGAACTGTTACTGTCTGACCTCTCCTCAGATTTTTAACTATATCTGGAGTTATAGAACTTCGATTCAAGTGAAATTTGTGGCGTTGGAAAGGTAAGACATGAGGCTACAAGTTCTATGTTTTGGGAAGAAACCAGTTCTGCCTCTAAGGTAGTCAAAATCGCTCATTAACAAACGCTTGGACTGTTACTGTCCAACTGTTACTGTCCATTTTTAAACTGTTATTGTCTGACCTCTCCTCATATTTTAAACTATATCTGGAGTTATAGAACTCTGATTTAAGCGAAATATATGGCGTTGGAAAGGTAAGACATGAGGCTACAAGTTCTATGTAGAAGAACCCAGTTCTGCCTCTAAGATAGCCAAAATCACTCATTAACAAACACTTGACTGTTACTATCCAACTGTTACTGTCCATTTTTGAACTGTTACTGTCTGACCTCTCCTCGGATTTTTAACAATATCTGGAGTTATAGAACTCTGATTTAAGCGAAATTTATGGCGTTGGAAAGGTAAGACATGAGGCTACAAGTTCTATGTTTTGGGAACAACCTAGTTCTGCCTCTAAGGTAGTCAAAATCGCTCATTAACAAATGCTTGAACTGTTACTGTCCAACTATTACTGTCCATTTTTGAACTGTTACTGTCTGACCTCTCCTTAGATTTTTAACTATATCTGGAGTTATAGAACTCCAATTTAAGCGAAATTTATGGCGTTGGAAAGGTAAGACATGAGGCTACAAGTTCTATGTAGAAGAACCCAGTTCTGCCTCTAAGATAGCCAAAATCACTCATTAACAAACACTTGGACTGTTACTATCCAACTATTACTGTCCATTTTTGAACTGTTACTGTCTGACCTCTCCTCAGATTTTTAACTATATCTAGAGTTATAGAACTCCGATTCAAGCAAAATTTGTGGTGTTGGAAAGGTAAGACATGAGGCTATAAGTTCTATGTTTTGAGGAGAACCCAGTTCTGCATCTAAGATAGTCTAAATTGCTCATCAATAAACCAGACCTACTACCCTATAGGGTCTGTCATGACCCAGTCTCGGTTGGTGACCCAGAACTGGAGTTCTATGACTCCAAATTGAGCAAGACCAATTTCATTAGTTAGTAAATATCCAAAACTACAATTTCTATGAAGGAACTTATCCTAATTCCTTCATTCTCCTACCCAAAATCTCTTTGAAGGTCAAGAGACGAAACTGTCCAGATTCATCACCTTTCCATTTACACACAACACAAGAAGTTCTTTACTTTAACAACTCTTACTTCCTTTTTTTTTTCAATTCAAGTCTAAGAACTCAATATAAATTTACATTCAGGCATCAATTCATAATCGACTTGAAATGACTCATAAGACCAGGTTTATAATATCTTACCTGGTGCGAATCAAGGCTTCAATCCCTCCTTTTCTTTCTAATGACAGCCGACCCTCCCCTCTTCTCTTCTTGTTCAATTTTTTCTTGTTAATCCCTTTCCCACCAAGGTTTATTTTACCTATAACCCTCAATCTGGGATGGGTTCTTGAAATTTTGGTGTTTCTCTCTTGATTTGTAAAAAAAATAGATATAAAAACTCCCTCTTTTCTTTCTTTACGTAGCTGCAGATCTGTTTTTGGTGAGAATAGGAGTATTTATGCTCTATAATTATTCTTATTTGCATTTAGGCCCTATTTTCTTTAAGTGTATTCGTTCTTGCCCCCACTTCTTTTTAGTTTAGTTTATTTTTTTTAATTTAATCCAGCCTTGGTTTTTTTTCTCGGGATTTACAGTTAGGATCTTGGGTAAGGGGATCACCATGTATCGATTAGCATACATTTAGTGTATGTTGGGATTACCATACATCGACTAGCATACACTTAGTGTATGTTAGGGTCCTGGGTAAGGGAATCACTATGCATCGATGCCTACGGGGCGATGATGATATCGGTGAAATTGGTATTGACAATGAGTTAGGCAGAAATAGTTGTGGTTAATCTTATGGAATCTTGAATGGAAGTTGAAAATGAAAGATGAAATGGTTTTAGTAGTTGAATGAGAAAGAGTTCCAATGGAAACAACAATGGAGAAGTGAATAGAATATGAATACATGTTTGCATTTTTAAATTGTTGGATATTTATGCTACTATATTTATTGTGATATTCATGTTCAATAATATGTATTTTGTTTTAGGACCATTGTATGCACGACAGGAGTAGATTCTAGCTTTTGTTCACTTTTTGTTATCTAGTTCTAGGGAGTATATCCTTGTATTTTGAAATATTAAAACATTTGTATTTATTCCTCTATAATGATATTTCTTGTTCAATGGATGTTATAAATATTATGGTTGTGATGATGATGATGATGTTTGTGGGATTGAGACCCAGGATGACTGGGTCGTGATTGAGTTATGAGATGTGAGATATTAGAAATGTAAATAGGGTATATGTCAATAACTTGGGACCTTCTAGTATAAGGGAGACTCTGCCAAAATTTCAGTGGAAATTTCGATAAACTTTTATATGAGAACTGTAAAAAAATCAATAAATTAATTACCTGTATTTTTACGTACCAAATCGTAGGAAAATAACTATAAACGCATATGAAAGTACGGGGCGTTACACCATTCATCATCAACAACACATAAACTTCTCCCTCAGCATTTCCTCCACCTCATGACCCAACCTCACCTGCACCCAAACTCCAACCCACACACAAGAAAAACAAACCTTAACCTCCAGAGCCCTCCTCCCCTGGCCAAACCAACTACCCTGCATTTACTACAGCTTTTGCCACTGCAACCTCTCTCTTTCTCAATATCTTCACCACCCCAACATAACCTCTCTCATTAAGCTGCCTTTATCTCCTCACCAACACTTCTCTGCCCAACTCTCTCATGACCTAGCAGCATCATCTCTTTCTCCTAGCAGCAATGTCTTTTTCAGTGTGTCCACGTCCACGACCATCGTGACCCATCTCCACCAGCTATGGCAACACTCTCTCTTCTCGACCATCAAGACAACATCAAGCAATGGTGGCATTGAACCTATAAAGAAGGAGAAAAGATTAGTGGGGAGAGAGAGAGAGAGAGAGAGAGAGAGAGAGAGGTGAATTTGGAGAAAAGGAAAGAAAAATTAAAACAGACTGTTTGTGGATTTTTCTTGGTTTTGCAGGTGGTGTTGCTCCTCAATGCTGGCATAGGGAGTTAGAAGAGGGGAAGCCGTTCCAGATCCACCTATCTCCTGGGCTTACCTATGGCGGCGCGTGAACCCACGCACCGCCAATGGCGGTGGTGTGTGAGACCACGCGCCACCACTGTTCGTGCAACTCATAAGCCTTCCAACATTGTTCTAGAATTCCCAGCAGATTGATTTGTGAATTTTTGCAATTGTTCAAAGTGTTGTTTGGTTTATTTTAAATTTTGGTAATTTGTAAATTGATAATTAGAGGTGTGAGTAAAATATAGTAAAAAGAAATCGGTGTTTGTGTTTGTATTCTTTTTATATGTTTTTGAATGTTCGAAACCAAAAGGACAAAAGGAATTAAATGTTTTAATTGCATATAACCAAGTGTCTCAAAAATACAAAGAAAATCATATTGCGTAGTATTTCCATACGAAAATTCAAAATACATATTTGCATGCATTTTAGGATATAATAATTAGTATTAAATTCATGAGAATTTAGCCAATATTTCAATGAATCACCATTTGTTTTTAATTCATGAGAATTAACAGTTAAAAATCTTGATATAGAGCGTTGGACCTACAAGTGAGGTTGCTATTTGAAATATCAAAGTTAACTAGAAAGTTCTCATAGTTTTTCTAAAGTTCATCAATTTTAATTGGGAGTATTTTCACCATAATACACAAATTACAAAGAACTTTTTCCTAAGAATTTATTTGAGTACACGAGTCCATAATAAATTCTTAAACACTGGGTTTATTTAGATGCGTAAATCTCAAATTCTAAACCACAAATAAACTACTAACTAAAGAACCATCAAAACCCCTAAACCACATCAAACCACAAAGCAGATTACCTCAGTTAAGGTGCGCTAGAGATGTTAATACCTTCTCTAGCCATAATCAGTCTCTTACCCTCGAATCTTTAATAAGACCAAAATACCCAGGTTTCCTAACAACCGTAAACCAAACAACTAGGTGGTGACTCCAAGTGAACGCCCCTGACAGTACTCGTCCACGTGCGATAGAATGAGGACTCCACTAGGGACAATATTATTTTTATAGGATTGGATTAAGCTTTGTGTATTTATTGTGGTTTATCTGTTTTGATGTGTTTAATATTTTGTATTTTGGCTTATTTTATTTTATTTATGTTTTAGCTCATGTGTATATGTTTTCAAGCATCATTAGTTTATTTTCGATATATCGTTATAAGATGAGCACATGGAAACTTTAGGTTAGGTGGGGAAGTAACAAAAGCCCTATGACTTTCAGTCAGAATTTAAGTTTGTGAAACCATCTAACTCTTTGTTAAGTGCTTGGACTGGTATTAATTGGTATACGAGTCATCCCACTACCTATTAAACTCTTATATTGCCTTTATGAGGGTGATCACTAGGATAATGAGATACCCTTTTTAGAGACCAAGTAATAAACCTACTCCATGTCTTATGTAAAAGGATTAGAACCAGCTTTTAGGGTGTATGCTCCTTACACATTGTTTTGCATCAAAACAAGCCCTTTTTGAAGCATCTTGAATTCAGGACTTATGGGTGACACAATGGTCGTCACTTAGGAAATTTTTGTTATGGAGTTTTGGTAAGAATCAAAATTCTTGTTCATCATGCAATAATTACGACCACATGTCACCCCTTGAATGACGAGTTTATCATATAAAAATATGCTCATACATTTGACATGCATGTACCCTTACATGCATATATCCTCAAATAGACTGAAACGTAGGTCCCCCACTTAAGGTCTACTACACATGATAGAGAGAAAAGATAGAAAATGGAGAAAGGTCTTAGATAAAGGCTCATTATCAAAAGGAAATTGAGACCATCAAAGGTGAAGTAGCTAGACTTACAAATTTGCTCGAACAAGCATTGAGTTTCAAGAATGGAAAGGGAACGTCTGCACAGGCTCCTGTGGAAGCACCGTCAGCCCACATCCCTCGCATATCTTAGAACTTAGGGGCAAACTCAGTAAATGGGAAACATTTTATCCATTATACCCTTATCTAGCCAACTCAAGCTCATATCGTTGTGGATCTAATAACAGAAAGATGGTCTGATGATAGGTCTACCAGTCTTATTGACCATGATAAATGGGTTGCTATAACAGAAATATAAAGAGCAATTGAAAGAAATAATCTGACTGACCTGTTTTTAGGAGCTGAAGTTTGTTTGGTTAAAAAAAAACTACGGTGCTAAAGGAGTTTAGCGTGTCAGATTTCACCATGTACACCAAGCTAGAATGCTCGAACTCTTATCTCTGGTCATACTAAAACAAGATGGCTGAAGTGATCTATAATGATAAAAGACTAATCTATTTCTTTCAAGATAGTCTTACAAGGTCTATATTGAGTTGGTATATAAAACTGAATGGTACAAAAATTAATAAGTGGAAGGATCTGCATATGCCTTCTTGAAGTAGTTAAATTCAATCTGGAAACTACATCTGACAAATCAGCCTGATGTCCATGGAGAAGGGAAACAAAGAGTCTATGAGGTCATATGCATAAATAATGGCGAGATAAGGCAACAGATGTCCAACCTTCACTAATAGAAATAGAAATAGTGATTTTGTTCGCCAACACCTTCCAATCCTCTTATTATGAGTATTTGATGGGAAGCTCAGCATTTCTATGAAGTCATGAGGATTGCCAAAAGAATTGAACAAGCTATCAAAATGAAAAATTGGAGGTCCTACAATGGATTCCAGAACAATTATGAGAGATTAATTAAAACACGGCTCTCAAGTAGGAAACCTTAGTTATGTGGTTTAGTCAAGTCTTGTTGTAGCATCAACTGCTTAAATACCGTTGTTAAAGATTAGCATACCTCTGTCACTCGAGTTTGTCTACTAGCATCTGTTAGATTTTGGATTTATTGCCTCGACTCCATGAAATCGCATGCAACCACCATTTTCTAGGTGGTATGATCCAGATTAGCGATAAGAATATCATGGTGGGGTCTTTGGCCATTAGATTGAAAATTGCAAAAAAAAAATTCAAGTATCAAGTTCGGAATATGGTGAGCAAAATTCAGGTTGAGTTTGTGAATGATGGTGTCATCAACCATATAGTTACTGGATCTTCATGAGCATAACAAAAGTTGATAAGCGATGACAAGACACAGATGATTGCTAGAGAAGCTGATTAGGGTGTCACATTGCCAACAATTTTGTTATGGAATTTTGGTACTCATCACTTTTATTTTGGGATCACACCTCATGTTTTCAAAAAATATGTCTTTTCCTTGTCTCTTTCTTGTTTCGAAGTTAAGAGATGTATAGCATTTTATTTTGACAAAATATTTTGATCAAATTCCAATATGTAAAATTAAGATTAGTTAATCCTGAAAGATTAAAAATGTTTTGATTACAAAAATAACTCGATGTTTATTAAAATGACATGATAAACAAAATGGGGTGACCAAATAAATTTGAGCTCACATCTAAAATTGAACCATACATCATGGAGCTAAGTTTTAGCAGTATGCAAAATGACATTTACTGGATTCAGTAGTTATAGACTCACGAATCATGACTCTTTACAAATCCAAATCATTTCATTAGACGAGATCAAAATTTATCGGCGTTAGTTGACCTTGCTTGAAATGAGAAAATGCCATATTTTTTTATTCCCTTCACTATTCTTAAAATGTATATTCCTTGCAAATCTCAATTTGAGCCTAATGAAATCTTTCTTTCAAAAAGGAACCTTAACATGGATCACACCCCACACTAGGGGCAAATGAGGATTTTTGGTTGAAAATATGATGACAATTGACAAGATCAAAAGATTGATGTCTTATCCCAAGTGCAGGAGTGTCAAAGTACTAAATAACTCGGTAAGACCGGGGTCAAACCACAGGGAAGTGAACTATATAAATTATAAATAATATATATAATTTAACAAAGAGTTAAAGAGATCTTTGAGATGTGATAATGATGAAAACAGTTGTCAAGGTTAGAGGATCCACTAATGGTATTAGAAGTAAATATAATATAAACTCGTTTTATTACTCAACTAGAAACCACACACAAAGGAGGTTCCAATCGGATGATAAATTGTTAACATGATTACATTAGTTATCTTATTCGAATAATGTTAATACTTGTAAATGTTATCAGGTATTCATGATGTTAATTTATGTTAACAACAAATCAAGTTTCTTTTATAGCACAAGTGTTAGTTAAACCATAGGCTATGAAAGGGTCAAGCATTTATTATACCAAGGGTTATAAAACATAAATCTAGATTAACCATTTAACAAGCAAAGTATTAAGAGTGAATAAGATAACAAATACGAAACATGTTAGTATCAAACATTAAAGTCCATGTTGAGTTTACAATATACTTATTCTTACACCATTAGTGTAACCTTTCACCTTGACATAATTAACTTAGCTAAACATAATGAAGAAGAAGAACATAAATAAACTAGATAAGAACATAGTTATGATGAAAAGCATAAACAAGAGAGTAATATAACATGAAAGAAAACTTGAACATTATAAAGAGAGAAAACAAGAAAATGATCTTGATCTGAAAACCAAGATGCCTAAATGCATTGTAAATGCCTCATTTTATAGGCCAAAATTCAAAACTATTGATTTGATGACTAATTGTTGAGTGGGTGGCCACCTCTTGACTTGGTAACAATCCTTATCTTCTTATCTGCAGAAAACGTCATTATTAACATCATAATTTGAACAGATAGTCTTTATGCAAGTTCTAGGAAATTATCTCAGCTTTCCAACAAAACAAGAATGAGGTCATTTAGACTTCTATAACTCAAGATATGGGCTGAACACTGAATAGTATCTGGGCTGCATGACAGATTTTGACTTCTCTGTTGTTGCAATAATTTGAACTTGAAAACGGTCCTTTTGAATCTTGCACTCTTCATGAAAGTTTTAGGGTTATGTCTTAGCTTTCTATCCATATAAACCACACCTAAATCCAAGTTCTACAGCTCCAGTTAATATCCAATAACCGAATGGTGTTCCAATCTGAATTCAACCAGCACCTTTTTACTAAGCTTAACCCTCTCTTTGTCTTCTCAATTTCAGTAGTTAAACTCATCAATCAATCCTTCGATTTATGTGATAGGCTTGCATTTAAAATGAACATTTACCATAAATTAAAGGTATCTTATATTATCAGACTTCTTATTATAAAACATGCTTTAGTTAGGGAATTTAATGATACTTTAGTGCAATATGTTGATATAAAACCTTAATGAAAATGCACTTTTAAGTACTAATCAACAATGCTAGAATCAATGGTGGAATAGAATGCTAAGAATGGAAGACCAACGATTGAGAAAGGGCTAAAAGTGAAAAAAAAAGCTAGAAAACTTTAAGGAAAGCTATGTGAAAGCCATAAAATTGGAAATCACTCACACTTTAAAGCAAGTCAAGGGTGAAGGTAGAAAAATTCCTATAAAGTCTAGAAAGAGAAAAGGAGGTTAAAAGTTGATGCTGAGGGCGAGAGTTAAAAAAAAGATAAAAGAAAAGAAAAGAAAAAAGATATAAAAAAAAGAGATATTAAACCATGAACATGTCTTTTGGTATCTGTGAATGAAGCCTCTCGCATCTTCAAATGTTTAGATTCGGCTATCCATTAATAGTTATATGTCATTCTTTTATAAAGATAGTGAAAAAGAAATAAGGAAATGACGAGAACCTTGGCCTTTCCTTTGAATTGAAATTTAAGCCAAAAGAATATTATGGAGATAAAAGATGGGCATTGAGTTTTATTATTCTCTTTAAGTTTGAGATTGACAATGAAAGGAGTGGTATGGTGATACGCTAATGTTTGACCTTGATTGATAACACCAAAAGTTTTGACTGACCAAAAATCTTGTTAAGAGTGAGACATGATTATTGCTTGATTATGATGGAGGTTCTTGTCCAGTTTTAGGAAACAAGATTTATTGATGAAATATATGGTATGTCACTTTCTTCTACAAAGACAACAAAAGAAAGAGAGTTAATGAATAGTTGATGGTGATCCTATCTTTGAAACCCTAAAACATTTTTGAGCCTATGAATTTCATTTTCTTTCATAACCATAAACCATAGCCTACATTATATGCTTTTAAAAGCTTTTTTTAATCAAGTAAGTGATTTGAACCGATAAATAGTGCTCTCAAAACTTAAAGAGCTTTTCCATAAAAGTTGTGGCTTCATGAACTAAGTTACCGGTTATTATGCATACTGATAAAATAAATGCTTAAAAGAGATAAATTTTCAATGGAACTGTCGCACGTGTGTGGCGTCGCGGCGATAAAATCCACTCTCAAATCCTATATGTTGGTATCCTGGAAAAATGGGGAGACAAGGAATTCTTGTCTTTTATTAGTAGAAAAATAGAATGTGAGTCGCCACCTAATATTTTGGTCACTAGGAACCCTAATTGGTCTTAGAGATCGGGTACGGGGACTGATTGCATAAAGAAAAGATATTAGCACTCCAAATACGCCCTACCTAAGGTAGGCTGCATTGTTTTATTGTCTGAAAAAATATCTAAGGTCTTGTCGCAGTTTCTAATTGTTGGTCAGTCTAATGGTTTAAGAAAAGTTTACCTCGGTAAGGAGATCTTTATCTTGTCGGGCAAAACCTAACCGTTCTAACGTCAACCAAAAAAACTATATATATATATATGTGAAAAATTACAAAAAAATTCTGCAAAAATTATTTTAAAAAATATGTGATTTTGTTGTAATTTTATTACTGTATTTTGATTAATATCGGTTGGTATTTTTATACTCTAAAGCTACAAAATCCAGTATTAAATACCCGGTTTTCATCAAAACATCAAAGATTTTCAAAATAAAAAAAATGTCTTTTGCTTTCAGAAAATTTTCTTAAAATATCTTTAAAAATATTGTTGATTTTTCTGCATTTGTTTTATCAAAGTGGATTAATATTTGGTTGTATTTTATACCGTAAGGATACAAATCCGGTATTAAAATACCCGGTTTTCGTCAAAACATCAAAAAAATACATAATTACAAAAAAAATATTTTGTTTTCATGCATACGGCCTAGTCTCTCCAACATATATATATATATATATATATATATATATATATATATATATTATAACATCATATTTTCACACAACAAAGGAAATTTCAAAACGATATATGTATTAGCATGCATTTTGGCTTTAATAACCAGTTTATTCAAGCCATGAGAACTAGGCCAATATTCCAAAAATTCTAAAAAATCTTTTTGTTTTCTTTTAATATTATGGGATTACGAATTTAAACATAAAATGTATTCCTGATATTTAAAAATATAGTTTTACATAGAAATTAGAACGGTTAGGTTTTACCCGATAAGATAAGGACCTCCTTATTAAGGAGGACTTTTCTTGAACCATAGACGGACCAACATACATAGACGTTAGAATGGTTAGGTTTTACCCGATAAGATAAGGACCTCCTTATTGAGGAGGACTTTTCTTGAACCATAGACGAACCAACATACATAGACGTTAGAACGGTTAGGTTTTACCTGATAAGATAAAGACCTCCTTATTGAGGAGGACTTTTCTTGAACCATAGACGGACCAACAACTATTTTACCCGATAAGATAAGGACCTCCTTATTGAGGAGGACTTTTCTTGAACCATAGACGGACCAACAACTAGGAAACACAACGAGACCTTGAATTTTATCAGACAAATAAACAATGCAGCTTACCTTAGGTGGGGCGTATTTGGGGTGCTAATACCTTCCCTTTACGCAACCAGTCCCCGTGCCCGATCTCTGAGACCAGTTAGGGTTCCTAGTGACCAAAATACTAGGTGGCGACTCCCACACCATCTCTCACTGCTAAGAGACAAAGAATTCCTTGTCTCACCATATTTACTAGATATATACCCCCCACCATTACATTTACATTTATTTCATTTGAGGGTGGACGATCGCCGCGACGTCGCGCACGTGCGACAATTACATTAATTATCTTATTCGAATAATGCTAATACTTATAAATGTTGTCAGACATTCATGATTATAACTTATGTTAACAACAAATCAAGTTCCTTTCATAGCTCAGGTGTTGGTTATACCATACAGTATGGGTTATGAAAGTGCCAAGTATTTGTTGTACCAAGTGTTATACAACATAAATCTAGATTAATCATTTAACAAGCAAAGTATTAAAAGTGAACAAGATAACAAATATAAAGCATGTTAGTATCCAACATTAAGGTTCATGTTAAGTTTATATTATACTTATTCTTACACCATTAGTGTACCCTTTTCACCTTGACATAATTAACTTAACTAAACATAATGAAAGAAAGAAACATAAATAAACAAGATAAGAACATAAATGAGAAAGAAGTTAACTAAGTAAAGAAAAGGAAATGAAAGGCATAAACAAGAGATTAATATAAACAAAACTTAAGTATTACAAAAGAGAGAGCAAGAGCATGATCTTGATCTGAACACCAAGATGCCTAAATACATGGCAAATGCCTCCTTTTATAGGCCAAAATTCAGAACTATTGATTTGTTGACTAATTGATGAATGGGTGGCCACATCTTGACTTGGTGACAATTCTTATCTTCTTGTCTGCCAAAAACATCATTGATAACGTCATAATTTGAATAGACTTCAATCATGAAAGTTCTAGGAAATTGTCGCATCTTTCCAAGGTAAAAATTTGAGATCATTTGGACTTCTAGAACTCGAGATATGGGCTGAACACTGAACAGTGTCTGGGCTGCAGGACAGATTCGAACGTCTTTGTTGTTGCTACAATTTGGACTTGAAAACGGCCTTTCTAAATCTTGGACTCCCATGAAAGTTGTAGGCCTATGTCTTAACTTTCCAACCATATAAATTAGACCTAAATCCGAGTTCTACAGCTCCAGATATGACTCGATTACCGAATAATGTTCCAGTGTGGACTGCACCAACATCTCTTTTCTAAGTTTGGCCATCTCTTTGTCCTTTGAATTTCAGTACTTCAACTCATCAATCAATTCTTTCATTTATGTAATAGGCCTGCATTTAAGATGAACATTTACCATAAATTAAAGGTATCTTATATTATTAGATATGTTATTATAAAATATGCTTTAGTTAAGGAGTTATTGATACTTCAAGTGCAAAATGATGATATAAAACCTTGATAGAAATGCACTTTTAAGTACTAATCACACCCCCCAACCAGCTTATTACTAGTCCCTAGTAATCAAAGCGTTAAAATAGAAAAACAATTTGCAAATTCCACAAAGCAAGGCTTTCATTATTCAACTTCCATTAATCTATCCAGATAAATAAACTCTCATTAAGTTTATATATCTGCTCAATACCTCTTAAACAAGATATTAATAAACCTTTTTTTTTATGTGCTCAATGTATGAAAACATAGATGATGGGGCTTTTATTGGAGGAAAACAATATTATGTTTTAATGTTTAAGGTTAACTTCCTTGGGTTGGGATTATTATCTTCTTCTTCTTCTTCTTCTTCTTTTAATATATATACATATAACTTAAAACACAATGCATCTTTAACCCATGTAATGAGCTTTCGGCTAATGACTCCCAGACCAGTTGGTCTTAGGGCATTAGGTGTTGAGACACCCCTACGAGCTTAGTAACTCGGGTTGAAGATACTGATACGTAGATAGTGCAATGTTTGATTCCCTTAAGCTTTTCTCCTTAACCCATGTAACAAGCTTTGGGCCAATAGCTCCCAAGTCAGTTGACTTTAGGGTATTAGGTGTTAAAACACCC
>Ga0325404_1005781_pt1 | contig 13020 bp, 8 predicted proteins | sample PopdelMetagenome_18_FD_205664 | JGI IMG/M metagenome (GOLD analysis project Ga0325404, IMG submission 205664) | Populus deltoides microbial communities from Bellville, Georgia, United States - Xylem-Control-R1 | ecosystem: Host-associated > Plants > Phyllosphere > Stem > Wood/Secondary xylem... | reverse complement strand
AAATTCATGTCATCCATTTAAAATTTAAAATTTGTCATCTCATTTATTGATATTTCAACTTTAGTCCTCATTTTTTTTCTAGTTTTTATTCTTAGCTCTTTTGTTAAATTTTAATTTGTTTTCAATTTCATCATTGGATCCATAATTGTAGTTTGTTATTTTTTGAAATCTAGTGTTCATTCTTTTAATTTTGTATTTTTTTTTCTAGATTCTTCTGTAAATTTGATTTTTATTTTCAATTTTATCCTTCAATTTAAAATCTTAAGTTTCCCTCTCATTTATTTTTATTTTATATTTGACCCTCATTCTCTTAATTACTACCTTTTGTTTTTAATCCTTTTGTATAATTGATTTTTTGTTGTGAGTTTGATTTTTCTTTTCAATTTTACCTTTCAATTTAAAATTCTAAGTTGGCCTTTTATTTACTTTTGTTTCACATTTGGTCCTCATTCTCTTAATTGTTTTTTTTTATTTTGTTTTTGATCCTTTTATATAAATAAAATTTTTTAAAAAATCATTATTTGACATTTGATTTGTTGAGAATTGGACTTTATAGTTTTTTCGGATGGTATGCTTTTAGTCTAGCGACTTGGATCATGAGTTTGAAAGGTTAACACGGTTAACATCATTGCCTTTTTTTTAACTATATTTTTTAATTTTATCCTTCAATGTTGTTTTTTTAATAGGCTTTATGGTTTTCTTCAATTTTCTTTCAATTAGGTTACCCGATCTCATGACTCGGGCAGCAGGTTTGGCCAGTTAACTTTATCATTTTTTAGGATTGTTTTTTATTATCTTTTTTTTTTTGGTTTTGTCCTTCAAAATCAGGTTCTTTTTAAAATTAAGTTTTGTCATTTTTCTTGTTTTGCCTTTATATTTGAATGAACGTGGATTTTTTCCCCTTTTCTAAAACACGCTTGCAATGCCAGGAAATACTTTTTTTACATGATAGAAAAATTAAACTGGCTCGCGGTGAAGTACGAGCCACCTATCTAGTTATAATGTAATGATAATTCTTTTTTGTTTTTGGTATAGTTTTAAAACCCGGCCGGCCTGACAGGTCGACCCGGGCCTGGAACTGAGCCAGGTTTAAGAAAAAACTAGCTGGGGATTTGGCTTGGAAAAACCCCAACCGAGTCGACCCGGGACCTAGACGACCAAGGTAAACCCAGTTGAGACCCCGTTGTTTATATATATAAGTAAAGCGACGTTGTTTTTGGCATTTTACTGTCAAACAATGAAGACAGAAATGAGAAAACTTAATCTCTTAAATCTTCTAAGTCATTTCAGTTGCGATTCGGGAAGAAAAGCAGAGGAGCAGAAGACGTCAAGGCAAGCCATACTAGTTCAAATCTGCGAATAAAGTTAGATGAAGCTGATATTACTTGTTTCTCTTCACAACTCTCCTTCTTTCACTCTCTATCTTCTTTATTCTTTGTCTCTATTTTGAACTTGTAGTTCTTGATCTGGCATTGATTCTTTCTTATTCTCACACCCATATGTATGTTTATCTGTTCTTTTCTTTTTTGCAACTTACTAAAGCCTATCATAATTGTTGGGATTTGAGGTTTATCTTATTTCTACCATAATTGAAGGAATTGCAGACTGTAAGTTGCATATCATGTTAGGAATAGCTTCATTTGAACTGCAAGAATTTTTTGTTTCCTTTTCCTTCATGGATAGATAATCGTTTAGATAGCATTGATGAAACTCAACTCTCATCGCTTAGACAAACCATGAGAGAAGGAGAAGAAGTTGAAATCTAAACAAAGGGTTGTAGTTTTATTTTGAGATAAATGAATGAAAGAAAGGATTTATTAAAGAGAAAATAAAAATAATGAGACATTGAATGGAACACAAGTGGAGTAATAATGGATCTTTTAGCAGCCACCGAGTTGCTTTTTTATGATTTTTTTTGTTTTGTCTCGTTAGAGAGGGGGGAAGGTTTTATGTCTAGTAATGAAAAAGAGGAGATGGTTATTATGGTCCATTAATGGCATGTGATGTTTTGTTGATTATCACATGTTTTGATTGTTTTGATGTGCTTGACAAAGAAGAGACAGGTAGCAAAATGATAATGCTTGATTTGAAGGTTCCAAACAAACCTAACCATATTCATTAATTTTTTTTGGGTTGACCCAGGTCACCCCATCTGACCCATGACCCGATCATTATACCGGGTTGACCACCGAGTCGTGTTTAAAAACTATGGTTTTTGGATCAAAGCATAATGATACTTATCTCTTCCTTTTGTTTTACTATTATACTAGCTTTGGTGCATGTTCTTCGTCGCGGGGCTGAACTATTTTTTTGCGCAAAAAATAATATTTAGCTGTCGTAAACATGTTTTTTTTAAAAAAAAATTTAGAACTTGAGTCATAGACCTAATTGGGTTAAATAAGTTAGCTTTAATTCAATTAGACAAAAAAAAAATAGAAAACAACAATAGATGAATCAGATTTAAAAAGAAAGGTGATTAGAATAACATAAGGAAAAACTATTTTTTTCAAAATAGAAAAAACGATGTATCTCAATTCATGGTCCATTAAATACAAAGAAAAAAATGACATAAAAAACCGGTCTTGGTTATTTCGAGTTAGCATGACAAACCTGTAAGCCTAGTAATCAGGGTTGAGCCAACCTGAAATATTTCGCTAAACTCACGGTCTAGATAATGATTTTGAAATAACCTCATAAAAAAATAAAGAAAATTGTTGATTCCTTTTTTAATTAAAAAAACTCTTGTTAACTTTTTAAAGTTATGACCTGAGTCATTAAACTCGAAGCACTCTATTTAGAAAAACATGAACTACAATTCTCAATCAATTATTAAAGGATAAAATTGAACAAAGAAATTGATTATGCAAAAGGATTTAAAAAATAGCAATTAAAAGAATGAGGTTCAAAATTCAAATACCAAATAAATTTTATATTTGATTGAAGGGTGAGATTGAAAAGAAAAAAATCAATTTAGAAAAAGACCCAAAAATCAAAAGAATAAGGATCAAAATTGACATATAAAATAAAAACAAATTTATAATTGAATGGTAAAATTAAAAACAACAAAAATTTTACTAAAGGGTTAAGGAAAAAAACTAGAAATCAAAAGAATAGGGACCAAATTGAAAAATATAATATTTGTAAACTGGGATCGAATGATGAAATTCAAAACAAATAAAACTTCCACAAAAGGGTGAAGAACGGAAATTAGAAATAAAAAAAATAAAAACTAAAGTTGATATATCATCAACAAAGAGGGCAACGCTATAACTTTAAGAGGAGAAAAGAGAAAGAAGGAAAAGAAAAGGAAAGAAAGGTCTATCAATAATAAACCAGATCATCATCGAAGACACACACAGCATCAACAGGAAGAGAACACAGTGACAAAGACAAGGCAGAAAAGCATTTTTAGATGTTAAAAGGCATCGCTTGAAATACGTAGGCACCTCCTAATGTCGTACACGTGCTTGTCCTTTCTTGTTTTTATCTTCTTATTTATCTAAATACCAAATTGTTCTTAAGCTAACTCAATAATAATGCAAAATCATTATGAAAAGACCAAAATGCCCCTTGACTCCAATTTTAAACATTTTGTTTTAAGAGCATTTTAATCGTTTTGTTGTGTAATTTTTTTTTATTTGTGCATATACCGAATTACCCCTTAGTTGACATTAAAGTAATGAGAAAACCATTATGAAAATATAAAAATGTCCATGGACAACATGATTAAGTTTTTTGCTTTTAAAGGTAGTTTGGTCATTTGACTGCGCAATTAAGGTGAAAAATGATTTATTTGTTTCCAGATAATTTGGTAATGACAAATTAACCATGCAAAAAAGACTTTAATGCCCTTTATAGATAGTGTTCAGTTTTTTTAATGGAAAAGTAAAACCATTATTATACTGTTTCAGTGAACAATGTTTTTAGGTGTGGAGCTATAACGGTTTTCTACGTGGTTCTAGCTTTTTAATAAGTATTACAATAATAATAATAATTAATTATTAGAAGTGTTTTGATGTGTTTGGTTATTGTAATAATAATATTTAGGTAGTTGAAGGGTTGTGTAACAAGAGGATGTGGGAATTTATATGGACATCCAAACATATTTAGGTTGCCTGAGATGACCTACTTAATAAATTTGGTACATTTTTAAAGTATTTCTTTTACCTCCATTATCCCTCTCTCTCTATTATATTCCCTCGCCAAAGACAACTGAAATTATTTGAAAGAAAAAAGAAGAATTTCATACAAATGAATTTCATACCAATAAAGTAGTGGTTATTATTTTTTATTGGTTAGATCATGGATTTGTTTGGAGTTTAGACCCATTTATGGTTGATACTGCCAAAATCCCACGATGAGGAAAGCTTCTTTTTTTATTTTTTGTTCTTTCTTTAATGAAGGAGGAAACCCATTCTTTCAATCGTTCTTTCTTCTGAAGTTGTTATACATAAATTATGAAAGGGTCAATCAAGTCTAACGTACAGTTCTCCATTCTTTAGTCAATTTTTAATTAGTATAATTTATGATATACATTAAAGTACAAAAAAAAGTAATAAGATGTATGAAAATAATTATACTGTATGAAGCAAAACAGAGTCATTACATGAATAAAATAAGTTGCCATTCATTAATTCTTTCATCCATTGATTTAAAAATGAAAACTCTAATTAAAGTAGATTGAAAAACGGAATAGGGTTATTTCAATAAAAAAAAATACCAAGATTTCTCTTAATTTCACATGCAATTAATATGTTAATTGCAATGATGTAATTACCGATAATTATTCAATAATGTGTGACTAAATAAAAGTTAATCAAATGATTCGGTCACTCGAAAATCTTTAAACTCCTATATCCTTCGCTGACCCCCAATTAGTACTTTCTGTAAGCTACGTTTTAATCATTTGTATTCGTCTAGTGGCTGAGAAAGCAATTAGCGGCGGGGTCAACACTAACTAGTTCTGGCTCTGCTAGCTGTGTGTCGCGTATAGCCAGCACCCCGCTGGCAGCGTGGCAGCAAGCTGCTGCCTCCCACAGCAGCACTATAAGCTACTGGCATTGCTGTGCTGCCATACGCGAGGATGATGCCTCACGCATGATGGCTAATATTGGTGACGATAGCCTTTGTTGCCGTTGCTAGACCAGCAAGTGACGGTGGGCAGTGAGCCCATTACTAGCTGCGTTGGAAATAAATCTCATCCTAAAATAAACTCAGTCAAAACATGATGATTATCCCTAATATCTTGCAGCAGTAACTCTGTTATAATTGTGATAGTATTTTTGAGTTTTGAATAGCTAAAATATAGGAAGCAGTTATAAACATTTGTGTTTAAATATATAATCAATGTACATACTACAAGCAATGAAAAATAGAGAAATACTTTTCATTCATCTCTCTCTCTCTCTCTGTATTAATTTAAGTTTGAGATTCTTCATGGTATCAGAGCTTTTTTAAAGACTCACGTCTAAATCATTCTTCAAAATGTCTACCTTCCAAAACTAATCTTTCCATCTTCAATCCATCTTCTCCCATCCACCTTACCAAACTCACATGGTTGAATTACCCTACCTGGAAAGCTACCATGTTACCCTACCTCAAAGGCCAAAAAGTATATGGTTATGTTGACGGCACTGTTCAACAACCTTTCAAGACCATCACTATCTCTGATGGCTCTACCACTCCCAATCCAGCTTATGATATTTGGGAAACTCAAGATAATCTTATTCTTAGCTGCATCAATTCTTCTCTCTCTGATGAAGTGCTTGCCCAAGTTGCTCATTGTAGCACCTCTGCTGTTGTTTGGCTGTCTCTCAGCTCTGCTTTTGCATCACAATCCTGTGCTAAAGCAGTCCATGTTCGCTCACAACTTTCCACTCTGCGGAAAGGAAATCAATCAGCAACTGAATACTTTATGACCATCAAACGTCTTACTGATGAATTAGCAATTGCTGGTCAACCATTGAACTGTGATGACATTATCACTTATTTGCTTGCTGGTCTTGGTCCTAAATATGATACTCTGGTTTCAAAGATATCTCACCGAGATAATTCTCTCACTTTAGACGAGTTTTTCTCTATGCTCCTAACATATGAAGCTCGCATTCAGCACCACAATAAAACCTTATCTATTTCCATGGCTTCAGCCAATATTACAAGTCGCCAGCAATATTATTCAGGAGGCAAGAACCGAAACAAATTCTCCGCTCATCAAGGCAAGGGGCGTCCTCAATTTATTACTACTCGTGAAGGTTACTGTGGTAACAGTCATATTTGTTGTCAATTATGTGACACACCTGGTCACACAGCTTCTCGTTGCTGGAAGCGTTTTGATCCAAACTTCTAACCTCCACCACCACGTTCACGTCCTCAAGCAAACCTTGCCTCTCACAGGTCTCAGCAACACTCAAATGAACAAGAGTGGCATCCTGACACTGGCACGACTTATCATCTGACTAACAATATGAGCAACATGAATATCCAAAGTAATGATTTTTCTGGCAATGATCAAATTTGCATTGGAGATGGTTTAGGTTTGAAAATCACTCATACTAGAACTGCATCTTTATCTACCTCTTCTCCTTCTTTTGTTCTTAATAACATTCTTGTCGTACCATAAATTACCAAAAATCTTTTATCTGTTCAAAAATTTGCTCAAGACAATAATGTTTATTTTGAGTTTCATAGTTTGTTCTTTTTTATTAAGGATTACTCGGGGAACGTCCTACATAAAGGCTTTATGCCTGATGGTCTCTATTTATTCTCTCAACCACTTCAACACTGTCTTCCATCTGCATTTCTTGGTGCTCGGATCTTTATCACCAACTGGCATTGTCGTCTTGATCATGTCTTCTATGGCACTATTAAACATGTTCTGCACAATAATAATTTACATGTTGGCTCTATTATGAGACAAAATATTTGTCCTGAGTGTACAATGGCTAAAAGCCATAATTTACCCTTTTCTACTTCTATTTCATCTGTTTTCAGACCTCTTGAATTAATTTATTCTGATGTCTGGGGGTCTAGCTCGGTTGTTTCTACTTATGGATCTTGTTATTACGTTTGTTTTTTGGATGCTTTCACCAAATTTATTTGGATATTTCCTTTAAAATTAAAATCAGATGTTGAACCTATTTTTATTGAATTTCAAAAATATGTTGAATGACATTTTAATTTAAAAATTAAAGCAATTCAAACGGATTGGAAGGGAGAGTATCGAAGTTTAAATAATTATTTAAAATCATGTGGGATTCAACATCGTATATCATGTCTTTATACGCATGAACAAATGGGTTCTGTTGAACGTCGACATCATCAAATTGTTGAGATGGGCTTAGCCTTTCTAGCTAACTCAAATCTACCTTAACCTTATTGGGAAGACGCCTTTTTAACTGCAACGTATTTAATCAATCGTCTTCCCTCCAAAGTCATTAACAACAAATCACCTTTTGAAATGGCTTATAATAAAAAAAAACCTAACTATTTGTTTCTGCGTGTTTTTGGATGTGCCTGCTGGCCTAAATCGTGTCCTTATAACAAGCATAAAATTGATTTTCATTCAAAAACTTGTATTTTTCTTAGCTACAGTCTATAACATCAGGGCTCTAAATGTCTCGATTTAGCTTCAGGAAAATTATAAGTTTCCCATCATGTCATTTTTTATGAGTCTTTGTTTCCCTATCAAAAAGACTCCTCAACATCTACTCTTTCCACACAAGATTCTCATTTACCCCTCTCCTTAATTCATCCGAGTATTCCTAACGATCATTCCGGATCAAATTCATGTTTAAATACTCCACCAATTGCTCACTTCATTCCACTGCATCAGGGTCCTTTGGATATTCAGTCTGCTTTAATGTGTTCAGATGATATTCCTGCACCAGTAAGGGAACCCTCTCCGCACTTCAATATTGTTGCAGAATCTCCACTTTCCAGTGATAATCTCATGCCATGCCGGATGATTACCAGATCACAAACACAATCTCTCAAGCCAAAGACCCCTTATGTTGGTATAGCACGATACCCACTACCTCACTGTTTCTTAACTAATCATGTTTCCTCTGATGCAGAACCTTCTTGCTTCTCTGAAGCCACCAAACATCACCACTGGCGTGATGTCATGGACATTGAGTTCAACGCCCTTATAACCAATGGCACTTGGGATCTTGTCTCTCCTATACAAGGTACCAATATTGTTGGAAATAAATGGGTGTTCTGCATCAAACGTAATGTAGACAGCAGTATTGAGCGTTTTAAAGCGCGACTAGTGGCCAAAGGTTATCATCAACAACCAGGTCTGGACTTTACGGAAACTTTTAGTCCAATGGTTAAAGCAAATACTATACGTTTAGTATTATCTTTAGCAATTACACAACAGTGGACCATCTGTCAGATAGATATACAAAATGCATTCTTACATGGCCAAATTCAGGAAGAAGTTTATATGCAACAACCTCAAGGCTATGTTCATCCTAACTTTCCTCATCATGTGTGCCGCCTTAAGAAGAGCTTATATGGTCTTAAACAAGCACCGCGAGCCTAGTTTTCTCGATTAACAGAAATATTGCAGCAGCTGGGATTTGTTGGTTCTAAAGCAGATACATCTTTATTCACACTTCATCAGCCCACCTTCTCTATCTTCATCCTTATATATGTTGATGATATAATCATCACTGGATCCTCTTGAACTGAAATTAACACCTTCATCCAGCGACTTGGTGATGTCTTCCTTGTCAAAGACTTAGGCATTCTGTCATATTTTCTTGGTGTAGAAGCATTGTTTGAGGGGCCTAATCTCTTTCTTACTTAGCGAAAATATGTTGCATCTTTGTTACAGAGAGTTAATATACATGAAGCCAAGTCATGTACAACTCCTATGAGTACAACTTGTAACTTATCTAAGTTTGAAGGTGCCGATTTTTCTGATCCACAACTTTACAGAAGTACAGTTGGTGCTTTACACTACTTGGGTTTCACTCGCCCGGATATTGCTTTCGCAGACCACCGTGTAAGCAAATTCATACATCAACCTAAAGATCCACATTGGCAAGCTGTCAAAAGAATTCTTAGATATCTCAAACATACAGTGGATTATTGCCTTCATTTCACAAGTCTATCAGATCATTCTCTCCATGCATATATTGATGCCGACTGGGTTGCCGATAAAGATGACAGACATAGTATTAGGGCGTACTGTATTTTTCATGGCTCTAATCTTATCAGTTGGAGTTGTAAATAGCAACAAACTGTTGCTCGCAGCAGTATTGAATCAGAATACAAATCACTATCCAACACAGCGGCTGAATTACATTGGATCCAATCCATTCTCCAAGATCTACGATTCCCTTTGCCAACCAGTCTAAAATTATGGTGTGATAATATTGGTGCAACATATTTGTCCTCTAATCCAATCTTCCATGCAAGAACTAAACATATTGAAATAGATTTTCACTATGTACGGGATCAAGTCTTGGCAAATAAACTTCAGGTCTCATTTCTATCTACAAAGCAGCAACTTGCTGATTTATTGACCAAGTCTTTGTCCTCTGCTCGTTTTCAGCTTCTGCGCGACAACCTTCATGTTCAAGATTTGCCCATTTGGTTGAGGGGGCGTGTTGGAGATAAATCTGATCCTAAGATAAACTCAGTCAAAACATAATGGTCATCCCTAATATCTTGCAGCAGCAACTCTGTTACAATTATGATAGTATTTTTGAGTTTTGAATAGCTAAAGTATAGGAAGCAGTTATAAACGTTTATGTTTAAATATATAATCAATGTACATATTACAAGCAATGAAAAATAGAGAAATGCTTTTCATTCATCTCTATCTCTTTCTCTATATTAATTTAAGTTTGAGATTCTTCACTGCGGTAGTTGAGAAGAAGATGAAGGGCAAATATATGATTCTTCCGTGCATCTTTTATTATAATACTTTTATGGGTAGCCCTTACTTTATAACTTATAAGTTATAACATTAGAGTTTTTGGAGTCTAATTTACAAATTTACCCTTGAGTTTTATTGCTTATTACAATATAAGTATATTGGACAGAATTATCACTATGTCTCTCCTTATATAAAGTATTCATTTTTTTATTTTAAAATTGAAATCTAAATTAAATTAATTATAGAATTAATTTTTTTAATAGGATTAGGATTGAATTAAACATTTTAATTCAAAATTTTTGAGTTTTGTAATATCCTAATAGGATTACGATTTAATTAAATAATGTTTAGAAAAAGAGTTTTTTAATCTGAAATTTTTATTTATTAAGTGTTAGAAATATTATTTTAAAATTGCACATAAAGCCAGTAATTAAAATTGAAGCACGCAATATATTTAATTATGCATATTCATATATTCTTAAGCATAATGGATGGTTACGGACATTTAAAGATCAATGTAATTATGTTTTTATGGCTTAATGCTTGTAATATTAAATATGGCATGCATGTCCTATCTTTTCTTTAATTATCTTATAGGTTGTTAAATTCTTTTCTCATCTAACTCCCATCAAATGTAACTCGAGGTTTCTTATACATTTATATAAATGTTATGTAATTTAAAAATATAAGAATTTAGATAAGAAAATCTATATTGTAATCCAAGACGAAGAAATAACAACAAAAAGGGCTACAATCATGATGCTCGCTAATGACTTATAAAGATTTGCAACAACTATCTAAGTTTCACCATCTAATCCCTTTTGATGCCTCGAGGGAATTAATTTAGATATTTTTATGATCATCGAATTAGAATGACATGCTGAGGTGTATGTTTATATATAATTTTTATGTATGATATATCATTAATGCCATGAAATGAGACTTAATTAAAATAATAAATCTCTCGTTAATATATTAATTACATGTTAAGAACATGATTTATTGCTTTTCGATTTTATATGCATAAAACCAGAGTTCTATTTATGGATAACTTGTTGAGCTATTTAAGGTTATCATTAGTTGAATATGTTTAATGCTATAAAATCAGGTTCTCCTTAACTAACTTATATGATTTATATGAGTTACATATGATCATATAAGATTAGAGGCAGTAGTAAAACAAAAATATATGATATATTTAGACATAGAGTTATCACCTAACTAACTAAAAATCACATAAAGATGTAATTGATAAGCTATGTTATCCACCTAATTTAATTTATTTTGATTTTTTGAGTTACTTAAGGTTATATAAATTAAATAGGATCCTAACCCACTAAAAGATCTAAGCAAGATTTCTTGAATAATATTGAGGGCTATTAATTTGCAAGAAAAAAATAGGAAACCAGATTATGATTAAAGATCTTATCTAAATTTGGTTATAAATATTTATGCATGAAACAAATACTCGCTATCTTTACATGAATATGTTGATAGATTACCATTAGTAAAATAAATATATCCCTATGTAGCATTTTTTTTATGCTAATAAATTGACCAGACCAAACTTCTTGGACTGATACCGAAATATGAGAATTGTTCTCAAACAAGAAAGAATGTTATGTGTTCTTGAAAATCCAATTCCTCTTATACATAATGATAACGCTGATAATGAAGTTATGATTGAATATAAATGTCATGTTGAAAACGATGAGCATCCTACATATATGAAGTTAGCTAGCTAGTTACCTGAACTCCAATATTTACAAAAGTTCCACCACGAGAACAAGAAAAGGGTGACTCTGCACCACTGCCAGCCTAAGTTCAAACAACTCTAGTCCAATTCCAATTGTTCCATAAGGTCAACCTCAATCCCCAAATAAATATTTGCCTATTTTAAATCATTTTTATTGTGTTGTTAAAAATAAATATGGATGATGATGAAGATCGGTTTGCTTGCTTGGTTGACAGTGTGAATTGATTATTATGCTTTCCTTTTAGCATGAATAAATTTGTTTTTGATGTGATTATGTGTACTTCCTTGCATAATATGTATTGGTCATCATAGAATTGGGGATGATATAATTTTTAAAAGGGTTATTTCCTTGCATAATATGTTTTTACTAGTATTAGTATTGAATATTCTCCCATGTACTGTTTAGAAATTATTCTTTTCATCTGTATTCCTTTTTGCTACTTTTAGGATAAAAATGCCCATCAAACAACAAAAACAGACTCATGTTGTTAGTTCGTTTGGTTTTTCAATTTTTTTCAAGTTCTGTGGATTTTTTTTTTAGGAATTTAGATTGTTTTTTTAAAATAAATATTGTAGGGTATTGTTTTCCCAAAAATAATAAAAGAGTGCATGGAAGAAAATATGAATTTATAAAGACATATAAGAGTGAAAAGTTCTCTGAATAATATATGAAAAATACGCACAACATATAATACATAAAAGTAGATAAATAAATTAATCCATTTTTATATATAAAAATTGATCAACCAAAACCGAGCAAAAAAACAGAAGAAGAAAAACACCACTATGAAGGTACGTATTTTTATCATTTTCTCATATTTAGTGCACAAATTTTCAACATTAATTCGGTAGTTCTTTATAGATGTCGTGTTTCACATGTTCACCACAGCAATTGGTCAGAGGGAAAATCATTTTCGAAGAGAAAAAAATAAAATATAATGAAGTGAATTTATCGTGATCAAATCAGGCAAGGGATGGTCTAATTGCAGAAGCCAGGATGAGAACATATATAATTCTTGCTTATGAGTTGAAGTAATAGAAAATATCCAGCAGGAAACTCGACGGAAACTTGTTCAGTCTATGAATAAGGGTCAAGCTTCTCTCCTTTTCACGACTGTCCATTCGGATTGCTGTAAACCCTAAAAACAACTCAGCTTCAACTTGTGCTGCCCTGCTCCACCATGACGAAAACGCTCGCCGCCACCGCGATGTCGGACTCAATCACAACACAGTCTTCCAGGGGAGGTGTCGTTTTGCTTTCTAAGTCATGCATATTTTCCAAGTCCATCTTAGAAATAGATCAACCATTCAAAACAGCAAAATATCTGGAAGTAGAAAATAGATCGATAATCCTGGAAGCCTGTCCTGCCACGTC
>Ga0325404_1005779_pt1 | contig 13024 bp, 5 predicted proteins | sample PopdelMetagenome_18_FD_205664 | JGI IMG/M metagenome (GOLD analysis project Ga0325404, IMG submission 205664) | Populus deltoides microbial communities from Bellville, Georgia, United States - Xylem-Control-R1 | ecosystem: Host-associated > Plants > Phyllosphere > Stem > Wood/Secondary xylem... | reverse complement strand
TTTTTTTTTTTTGGTTTATATAGACCCTAAAATGGGTAACAACACTGTCTTTATCAAATATTTATTGGTTGGTATATATTTCTGTTTAAGCATGTTATCAATATTCTGTTCTAATCTAGGATGACCCGCCTCACCTGAGTACATTTACTCAATGTCGAAGTTGTGCTGCTATTTGGACAGCAGAATGAATTGGTTATCCGTAGAGTGGCGGGTATACTTTCTGATCCTGTTGATTATACCCGTGATGTGCGTCATAGCAATGATATAGTACTTGAAATGCACCTCCACTGTTGATTATACCCGTGATCAGTGGCCTAAGCATTTTAGCGTAGGAATTGCTTTTTCTCTACCGACAGGAAATACCACTCTTTAAGCTTAGAAAGCGTATTGTGAACTGTCAGTGGAAAAGAAAGTGGCTCTTTAAGCCAAGAAAAAGGGCATTTTTGAATGAGGTTAAGCCAGCAACGAGAAAGAGAAGTAGGAGATTAGGCCGCCTAATTCAGATCAAGGAGAAATTCCCCCAGAAAAGAAAGGGTAGAGCCTTGGCTATAGTCTAACTAGGTTGGTGCTTTACCAATATTAATCCTTGATGTATGCTCGTATTAGGCTGATAATATTTGTGACTTAGAAGTTCGGAATTGCATTGTTTGAAAACGTTCTGTTTCTTTCAAGGCTAGGGACTTTTATACTGTAGTTTTGTGGACCGTATACATGCTTCTAACATAACATTCCTTGCCCCCAACCCTGTAATTCTGATTGGTTTGGATTATTACAATTGTTTATGATGCTCAAGAAAGTTGTCATGGGAAAACTAAATGTTGTCTTAGGTTTCAGATTGTCGAGTCCTGCTCTTCCGTCTCCCTGGAGATATTTCACACTTGCACTGCACGTCTTAGATTGCCATTGTGTTTCAAAGCCTTGCAAAGCTTTTAAGAGCAGCAGTTCAAAAGCCATTCACTCGATCCTCACTTCGAAGTTCCAACTCTATAGCTTTTACTGAAAGGAGGGTATTAATCAGTAATACTCTGCTTTTTGTCTGGTATGTCTCCTTTTGGATGAAGTGGATTTTGCTTCAACAAACTTTTCATCGCATGCATCTGTAATATCCAGCTGGTTGAAATATTTTGAAAGTTTTCCCTTGACACTTGAATCTTTGTATGATAAGTAGGTAACCTAATTGAAAGGATATCTACTGTCGGTAATTTGTAGTTATTTCGAGGACCACACAGAAGTTGTTCACATTACAATCTAGTCGAAGGCTCATGTCTAACCATATAGTCCATGCATGCTCGATCAAGGTTAGATTGGCATGGAAGTTTAGATTGTTTTGAGTGATTCCCATCATGCTAATCTCTCTCTCTCTCTCTCTCTCTCTCTCTCTATTCTAGTAGTTGTAACCTAGAACAGTTCTATATTTTTCTGTATCTGGGTATAATTTATGCAGGCATACCCTTGGCATAAATTAATTAGTCCTATAGTTATTGTTCAGGTCTTCCGGATGTTCTTTGGCATTTATCCTCGGTGCCTAGAAAGAAACTCGAATCCCTTTACGAGACATCAACATAAGTGGTGGCTGAAGTTATCCTCGTGCACTCTCTCTCTCTGGAGTCCGGAATTTAGAATCAGTATAAAAACCATAGTTATAAGACCGGCCTGGGTCACTGTTTTGCAGTGTTAATGGTCAACTGAATTTTTTAAACGAAAATAATGTCATTTTTTTATTTCTTATTTTAAAAAAAAACTGAAAAGATATCTTTGTAAAAAATAAAAATCTGATTCAAAATGAAACCTGGCTTGGGCCAGGTTCCGGTTAGCAGATAGTGAGCTTTCCAGCTAATAAAAACAACATATTAGATGTACTAATAAGACAGGGTCAGTGGATGTTATGTCCCAGTAGCTCCAATGCATTTGCTCTTCCACTGTAATTGATCCTCGTTAAACTTTTAAAATATACTGACCAAGATTTGAGGGTGAGCAGTTTGGAGAGGGAAATTTTGCGGCAAATTTGAGAATTCAACTTTGACTCCCACCAAATCAACCTCTCTCTTTTTTTTTTAACTCTTGCAGACTTTGATATGCAGCGGCAGCTGCAGCTGTATTCCCAAGTTTTTGACCAGAAAATCGTAGTGGGTGGTGGTGATGAAAGCATTTCTGTCAAAATTATATATTCCCATCCATTTGAATTCAATCGCAAGGGTGTCAACAGTAGAAGCTCGGTGCACTGGTTGTCGGTTCTCTACTACATTTTCTTTGCTCTTTCTCCTTTTTTCTTGAAAGAAAAAAGGTCGGATTAAATTAGGTGGTGTTTGACAAACAGTGACATGGATGAAAAATTGAGGAGCTTGCCAAAAAGGACAGAGAGTTGTTAATTTGAATACATTTTACCTACTTTCTCATCAATGAGTTGTACACTGTAATCCTGCTAATAATATATGGTGTAAATTGATTTCATGATATAATCATATGGGGAAAAAGTAGAGGTTTTTCTCCTAATTCATTTAAAGAGGGAGACCCAAGACATTTCACTGCAATTTTCTAGCACAAAATTTTGCCACTTGGATTTTCTATATCTTTTTATGATGACCAATTTTAATTTCAATAGAGGGGAACATGCATTTAAGATTCTATGATTAGTAATGAGATATATTTTATTAAAATATTTTTTAATTTAAAATATATTAAAATAATATTTTTCAGATTTTTTTTTTACTTTTTACGTATTTATATTGAAATTATTAAATATACATAAAAAATAAATTTAATATTTTCAAATAAAAAATAAATTTTACCGCAAAACAAGCGCTTGCTAGACAATGGGCAAACAATAAGTCAAGCATAGGAAACCGAACCTTATTTTTTATTGCAAATGGAGGCGATATCAAGTGTGAAGTGCCTATATTTTGGGGTGATCTAGTGCCATATTTTATTGCCACCATTCTATCAGAATCTTCCTTTTGACTTGGAGGCATTAATGTTTAACACTTTACAGAATTGTCCAAGCAAGAGAATTAAGCTCGTCGACTTCTCTGAATGTATTGGATAGCATGAGTGCCGAATTTATAAGAAAAAAACAACTCATTACTCACAGGTGCATTTTTATCAATGTTCTTCATATGATTGAATTATAAGAGATGATATTTACGTGCTGTGTTCCAGAGATTTAGTAGATGCCCTGTTGATGACATGTATAAAAAGGTAGAGGCCAAATTGTATCCAGAGAGCGTATCTGTATTGTTTCTATATCTCTAGCACTACAAATTACATTGTACTGGTCTATAAGATCAGTCCTTTGAAGGGAACATCCTGGCAAATACAAAAACATGGGAAAACATGGGGAAAAAAGGTGCAAAAAGAGTCATGAAATCTGGGTGTTAATGGCCAGGGCCTCTTTTGCTAGGTCCAGAAGCCAATTTAAACATCAAGCTTCTCAACGAAGGACGACCGCTAGACTTGTTTGAAGAAACAACAAATGGAACCATGCCCTTCGATTCTTGAGCTCCATCTACTTGCTGGTATCCTGTGGTAGTGATGATGCTGGAAGTTGAACGAAGGGCCCTGCAATGGACGACTCTCATCTCTGTCGACACCACCAATAGCATTAGGCCTAACGCAAACCAAAGGCTCTTCATTGAGCTCCCTTTTGTCATTGAGATTTCCATACCTTTAATTTGTTTCGAATTTCTATCTCTCAGAGAAGGTCGTCGTCTGAACCTGTTTTGATCAGTTCTGATCTCTCACACAAAGCTGAACTAGCTTCTTCTGTAATTCTTGTTGGGCTTTGTATTTGTGTGCCGTTTGATGCATATATTTATAGCAGTATATGCTTGGTATGGACGGTGAGGCTCCTTGTCAAGTGGGACCGTAACAAGATCATCTGACTTGGCACAAGCAAGCTACCCTTTCTCTTTCTCCTTTCGATCTGTTTAATTTGTGGTTTTATGCAAGACTATCGACCGTTTGGTTAAGGGCTAGTACGGGCCGCGGGTAGGTTTGGAGGGACTTTGAGCTTTCGCTTTGAAAACGTTGGTGCTGTTTCAGTTTGACCGAGTACATTTATTCAAGCTGTGCAGTACATATATTACATAAAGTCGTGAAGAAGATAGCAAGAAACTTCAATACGTTACATATGTGTATATGTAAGTGTGTGAGAATGTGTGATACAAAATAGTGCTTTTTCTGCATGGTTTCACACGGTTTCTGAGTTCAGAATCAAAGCGTGTGTTTACATTTGTACAAGACGGTGCGTCCCTAGGGCATGGTCAATAAGCCAGGAGGGGGCAGCAGAACATGCTAGGCCCGTACATGATTAGGCAGCAAATTAAGTACTCATATTGAGGGGTTTTTTTTTTAGCCATGTTAAGGCTATTTTAAGCCTATATTATTAAAATTTAATGATTTTAAAATATAAAGTATCAATTATTACCATTAAATTTCACTAAATTATGCCTTGCAGCATGCACAATGTAATTTCAAGCTTTCATTATCGTGAAACTTGATTTGTACTCACAAATCAACTCAAAACCTTGCTGACTTGATATATATCTAGCTTAGGTTAGATTTCATTTTAAATTTCTTTTTCTTTTATAAAAAAATTATCATTTTAAAGATTTTATTTTAAGAAAAATCATAGCATTATGATCCACCTACTAGCAAATCAATCCACTACCATAGTTTTAAGCAATTTCTAGATTGTGTCTTATAAAATAAATCTAATATAAAGTTGTTTAGGACAGTAATTGAAGTTGTTTTTTAAAGTATTTTTTATTAAAAAATTATTTTTAAAAAATATTATTTTTAATATAAATATATCAAAATAATTAGAATTAAAAAAAAATTTGAATTAAAAAAAAAACTTGCAAAATTACGGTCAACCAAATCATCATGCACCCTCAAAGTGAGGTGAGGAGGTGCCACAGAATGCAGCATCCTACAGGCTGAAAAGGTAGGAATCCTTCGTCGGTATACACAATTTTCTGATATATAGTTTTACTAATAACAAAGCTTTTCTAGCTGTCGTTGTTGGCAACTTTACGTTATAATGTCAAAGAAAGGCATTCAGGCTCAAAGTTTTCCACGTTCCTTTTCAAACCACATGCCTTTCAAGATGCGATAGACCACTTGGGGGGGTTAAATTGTTGAATCTCTTACTCCTTATTTACCTGTAGAAGGATTGACAATATTATTGTTATCAGAATGATATGATCAGGTCTATCCTTTGACTATTACATGAACTCGATACTGGTTGCTAGCTAGTGCTTTATTATCCTTTGATCTACATTAGCATGTATGCTGCCACTGTCCTTGATCGGATGATAATTGAATTATAAGCTGCTCTGACAACAATACCATGGTAATAATAACACTTTATAATCAGGAAAGTTCGACGCAATTAGGTTGCTAACTTTATGAGTTTAGTTAAGGTTTAGGATTTAACAACAAAAACGAAATTATTAGGTTGAAAGGTAGGTTTTAATAATAAAAAGGACGAGTCAAATATTACATCGCATGTAGGTGTTTCATTGAGTCCTGACCCTCTTCATTCACATGTGTCCCCAGAAATTGCCATGAATCAAATGTCAAAGTTTTGATCATGTTTCTGCTTGAAATATCAGCATGGTGTCTGCCGGAATACCTCGACAGATTATATTAGTCAGACTTGATTTGCGAATTTATTGGAAAATGATACAGGATACTGAGTTGTTTGGTCAAATTATTGGGGGCAATATAGGAAAGTTATTTTTATTAAAATAATGTTATTTTATTTTTAAAAAACTTTTTTTTATATTGATAAACTGGATTTAGTCTAAGTTTAGTCAGGTTAATCGTTTCAAATAAAAACTCTTCTCCGACCAGGCAAATCTTAACAACCATGTAAAACACATTAATTGCAACCAAATCATTTAAGGCAACATCAGGTTCCCCTTCAATTAATATAACTACCAATCTTTCAACCTGATGTCAAATATATGCTAGGATTTGGCATCTTCTTTTTTATTATTTTTATTATTATTATTATTTGTTTACTAGCCAGCCAGTTCCTAGTTCCTATACTGATCAAATCAGCCAACTTGCAGCCAAATCCGGGTTCGTTTTGCAAGATTTACGGAGCTCAAATATATATGTATATATTAAGACACCTACAATTGTGTGTTCATGAACATTGTGTATCACGAACATACACTCGTGTTTTTTAGTTTTTCTATATTAGATCTGGCTTGCCAATTTACCGCATAAAGTTGATAAGCCTACCGAAAGAATTCTTTCGTAAGAGAATATGATTATGGTTTTATTTATTTGTGAAAATTAAAAAAAAGGTGAAGCAATGGTTCAGTTAAAGAATTTCTGAACCCCCGATTTAAAGAATAAATTTGACGTTAATTTATGATTTTATTATTTATTTTATCTTGGTCAAATATGATCTATATAAAGATGTGAAATGGGTATTAAAGAATCTATCTAGAGGCGCGTGAAATGAATAAGATGATCTAAAATGTTAATGGTTATTATTATAGTCGTCGTTGAGTTATTTTTTCTAAGAAATTTATTAAACCCTATAAAATCAGTGTACAATCTGTCCTTTTTCTTCACTGTATGGGGCGAAAATTAATGCTATCCGCATTCATTATTCCCCTTGAATTCTTAATTTTTTTCTCATATTAGGTGAGCTGATTAGTCTCCGATTGCATTCGATTTTCACACTGCTTTGTTCACGCATGCAACAACAACAAGCAAGTAGCAATCTTGATCACAAGATTTTCTTCTTGTCCTGACGACACTTGAACTGGTGTATAGCGTGCGCCCTGGAGATGTCAACCCATCATGGATCATGCGCTGAGGAAAACAAATTGTAGATACCTGTCTAAAATAATGCCATCAACATTGTGATGCCTGTGAATATTAATTTCCATACCATGTTGCTGGACTGGCAATTTGGAATAGTCCGGCAGGAGGCGAATAAGCCAGCACTTGCCAAGGTTGAAAGTTGTGGATTTGTGTTTCCATTTAGCAGAACCAGCAAGGGATCGAAAGGCGTTGACATTATTCAACCAGATCCTCTCCTCATAATTCACGGGTCGACTCGAAGAAGAAAGAATATTTCATTTTTCAAAAGAACCCATTTAATACAGGGGATTTGGTAAACATAGAGCTTTCTCAAATTCCATATTATTATTTTAATATTTGCATTGTAAAAAAACCAATTCAATATAATTTAAATTGTTAGGTAAAGTTTCAAGATATGATCTATATTATTTTTTAATATACACCCTCAACTGAAAGCTTTTCGGCTTGAAACTTGCACGTGTTTATATTACTTTGTGTTTAATTTTTATCAAATAAATAAGAATAGTAAGATTTAAATTCGTGACCACTTAATAATCAAGATTTTGATATCAGTTTAAAAAACTAATTTAATCTAATAACTTAATGATTAATTAAAATTTAAAAATATAATTTATATTATTTTTTAAATATAAATCATAATTTTAAAAGTATATGAGCAGAAAAAATACAAATATTATATTGAAAATACATCTACGGAGTCTTACCTAATCTTCATCTAAAACCGTCAAAGAATTTCTTGATAAAAACAAAATCACCAAAGAATTTATGGAATTTCAATCATGTCCAGTGGCTCCATTAATTAATGAATTATAAAAATATTATATTATTAAACCCTGTCCATGTCAATGTCAATGTCAATGTCAATTTCAATGGATGGATCTAGTAATTTATGGGTTAAAGCCGGGTTTTTTCAAAAAACTAATTTAGATGTTAATCCAATTGAAAGAGATGATCCGATAATATTCTTTATAGTTATTAAGCTTAGTCCATATAGACAGATTGATCCAGTAATTTGTCAAATAAAAAATTAGCTAGGATTAGATTTTTAAAAAAATTAGTTTAGATATTCATCTAATTAAACCTAAATAATTTAAAAAATTAACTCGTGATTATGTAATTAAACAAAATTAAAATCTTGTTGGATCGGCTCTAATAATTTTTAAGAAAAATATTCAAAACAAGGTTATTTCAATTTTTTTTATAAAAAAATTATTCCAAACAACATTTTTTAATTAAAAAAATAAAAAAAAATATTTTAAAATTAAATAGACAACCTAATAACCCGAACCTCTAACCATATAAGAAACCAGGCCGGTCAAGACTGTTATTCTTTATTCTTGCAATTTCTTTATATAATAATAATAAGTTTGACTGTAGTGAAAGCTTGTATACAGTATGCAATTTCACTTGTCGAGTACTTGTCACGATCATGGATCACATTTTTTTGCTGAAAAAGGGAGACTTTTTTGCCATTTGGACATCTGGTATATGTTGAAATTTCTCAAGCAAATTGAGGTGCACATGCGCTGTTTATTTCCCTAACATGCAGTCCATGAATTTTCGACTTGTTCATTCTCCTATTTATACCCAAAATATTTCATTTTTTTTTTCTACCAAACAACTTGAGCTACAAAAATGAAGCATCCCTGTCGCAGCTTCTCATATTCCTTGATTAAATCCTCTGCCACTATTATCACATTCATCCTCGTCCTCTCATGTTTCATGAACGTGGAGAGCTCTAGGACTTCAGGGCGGCATCTGCTTTCTCCTAGTTCAATCAACGCATTCAAGAAAGCTCCAGCTTATGCCGCCAGTCACAGTCACAGAGGGCTTGAAAACCTATCTCAAGAGTACTCCGGCCCCAGTCATGGAGGGATTGGTCACCAATTAATAACCCCTTGACTACCAAGTTCATATTCAGCTAATTGTTTCTATATATTTTTTGTTTCTATTTCTATTCAGGTGCCTGCAGAATGTATGGTCTTCCTCGTTATCATGTATTCGACTAGAAAAGTTTGAACCTAATACTATGTTCTGTTTGTGATTGCATTGAAGGGCGAGCTTACTACAAAAATCCATCCTCAATTCAGATTGCAAGATGCAACTCGCCTGCATAGAGCTAGAATCGCTAGTAATCGACCGTTAGCCAGCCATTGTGGATTGGGATTTTTTTTTAGAATATGAATATATGATAGTCATATTTATTATATCTAAATTATTTAATTTAAATCAAATGGTTATGATTTGATGTAAAATATAGAAATAACAATAACTTAAATGTTTTATATTTTTATTTTATTTTTACCTAATTGAAGTCATTAAATTTAAAATCAATGATGAGAATTAGAACATGATCGGTAGATAAAAAAAAAACTGTAAATTAAAAAAATAATAAAAAACAGAATAATATTTTCATTAAAAAAAAATCATTTCGTGATACCAAAAGCAATGTTATGCATAGTTGAGATCACAAAAATCAGTATTCCATACCAAAGGTTAAAGGCTAAAATAACATAAACTTGATCGATTGTGATTAAGACTTGATTAAAGAAAATTCCGAAGTTAGGATATCATTTTAGCAACCCTTATTGATAGAAAGAGGCAAAAGCTGAAGGAAGAAACCACTCATCATTAAGCCAAACTTCAGATAACTAAATCGACCACATCCTACAATTACGTATTCGCATATCATAACCATTTGATTTAAATCGAACATACACGAGAAGAAGGAGAAGAAGAAGAAGAAGAAGAAAGAGTTGTAAGTGAGAGGACAAAAGTGTGCTCACATTCAAATTTTTTGATGAAGGAAGAGAAAGAGAGTGAGGCTCGATCTAATTTGATGAGAGTTCAAGATGGGTGGAAATATGAAACGTAAAAACAAGATTAGTGGGGATAAGAAAAGGAAAAACTTTGTCATTTAGAGGATTCCATTTTGATTCTCATGCAATGGAAGGAATGGCTAAATTCTTTTTAAGGGTATTCCATTCAATGAGAAAGAAAATCTTGTATGACCAAAAAATCAAAGAACTTGAATCAAACAAAATAGTGTTGCTCTACGATATTGGGTAGTGATATTGGAATGAAAGATGGGACGGTCATTTGACTTTGCCATTGCAAGAATCAAGTTGCGAGAGCAAGAGGGTAATGGCTACATTTGACTTCGGCTCGCTACTTGGGCTTTAATTTAAAAGTATTAAACAAGGGTGACGATGCTCCTATAACCACCGGGAACGGTCGGGCATCTTTTAACTATCTTATACATATAGTTATAAAACCCAGATGATTTGACAGCTTAAGAAAGAAAAATAGGTTAAGATGTTAATCCAGCTTAATCTGATAAAAATTCTAAATAGACCCCAGGATTATTTAAAAAAAAAAACTATAACTATGCTCCGACCAGTAAAATCATACTGGGTATTATCCTAAACAGTGCATACTCCGCCATGCTCTTTTAGCTCAGACACATGATATATGTTTTATGCCTTGGATTGGATCGTGGGGACATCTAGAAGTCCCAACTAAGGCCCATTCGTTGTTCATGAACAAGCTCATTTCCAAATGGCCCTTCAAGATTCATCAAATTATTTGTTCAAGAGAAAGGAGAAACAAGGAGAAATTAAAATTTTATCGTGGCAGACAAAAACCTTGTAAAGGGAGAAATTAAAATTTTACTGTGGCAGACTAAGACCTTGTGTAGGGACTAGGGCAGCCTGGCACGGCCTGTGAATTGCCCAAATACATTCAGTCCAGGTAAGTTTGTCTATGGGCCCAGAAATGACATGTTGTAGATACATCATCCATAACGCACGTAAACATCAACACATAAGAGAATGGTTGCCAGGAGAGTGGTTGTCAAATCCACACGTAATGGGGTTTAGCGTGTAGGATGAACTTTAGAAAATTAGGCTTAACATGTTGTCAGATTTATATGCTCTGAGGTTAAGTATATAATTGAACCTAAGAGTATTTAATTTGATATCTTACTATATTTAGATTTAGATTTATATAAATTTTAAGTTCAGCCGCTAAGCTCACAAAATAATTAAATCTGATATTTTGTTAGATTTAAATACACTTGAATTAAACACTTAACTGAACTCAATAATATTAAATTTGATATATTATTAAATTTATATACACCTAGACTTAGTAACTATCTAAATTTAAGAATGTTTGACCTAGAAAAATAAAAATCAAGCTCATTCACCTGGGTTTAGTATTATGTCAAGTTTAGATATATCAGATTGCTACCATGCATTTAACCCTTTTAGTCTTAATTTTTTTATTTAACACATTAAAGATATATTTATCCATTGATTTGCTAACTGAAACAAGCATGTTATTGAGTCGATTTCAAATTGGATTCAAGTGATTTGGTTTGTTTTACAACCCTACCCACTCCCTTAGAGAAAATTCTAATTTTTCTGTGAAAAGTTGTGTTCAAGGTTTCAAACACCCTGTTCTACTCACTAATCAAATTCCAACTGCAAGGCTTTAGAATGCTAATCCTGAAGCAACTTCGTTCCAGACCGTGCCCCAGGGTGGCTGATGCTGATTGATCTATCATTGATATTTGGCATCTAACCCTCGCCTTTGGAAGCATTCCTTCTTGATGAAATACTTGTACACGTCAATTCTTGGCTTCACATCATCTTCACGACACCATTACCTAACTCTTCCCTATTTGCTGCCAGTATGATATTATATTAATATATGCTTGTTTTCTAATTTAAGAACCAGATTATTCTGTTATTCATGACACTTTTTTATAAAGTTTTATTAATGCCATAGCAAATCCATTGAGATAAAAGATTTTGTTTTTATAGCAATGTTAGAGATATTTTTAGGTTGGTCGTAAAAAAAATATGTTTTTCATCTTAAATTATAGTAAAATTTTGGGTTTGAAAAAAAACTATAATTTATAAAAAAAAATAAATCACAACCACAAAAGCTACCGTAATATTCAAAATGTAATTTTTATGGAATTGCATGCCTTATTATTGATTATAAGAATTGCCTTGACCTTGCGTGTGAGAACTTTGGATTCTTAGAATCACTTCAACCATGCCAACTTGATAATCACATGGTTATGGTTATGGTCAAGGGGCATCGCTAATCCACTTTGGAATTAAATATGGTGTAGAAAAAAAGAGAGAACTCATGGAACAGCCAACGTAAGGATCCGGTGGGTCGTGCCAAAAACCTCACTTTCAAACCAGATTCTCAAAATATTGTTTGGAATAATTGTAGCAAAACAACAATTTAGAAAGCTAAGGGGGGAAAAAGTAGAAGAAGCTCTTTTCTCTGCCACTGAATTTGCTCTCTTCCTTTATCCTCGTGTTTCTTTCTATGTTTCCTGTTTCGAAGACTTGAAAGCTTTTGTTAGTTTTCCCGAGCAGCCAATGAAGGCTCTGTGTGTGCTTCGATGCTCCATGAATCCACGCGCAAACTAAGCCCAGCCAATTGGTTCATACAAAGAAAGTAGAAGAAGACTCAATCCATTCGGTTTCCGAAAGCCTTTTGGGATAAAAAGACATGTAAAAAGTCATGATTTCGTGGTCTGAAAGAGTTTTTCATTTCTTACATAGTTTTTGCTTGGACTTTGGATTATTGAAATTTATTTTCACTGTTTCATAAGAATTTCTAACATTTTGATATCACTAATAAAATAAATGGATTAAAAACACTGATTATTTTCTCCTCTTACCCATTTCTTTTGTTATATTCCTTCACTGGCCCTCTGGGAGAATCATGTGCGTACGTGCAATACAACAAAAGGTGGAAAAACACAAACCAATAAGCCCAAGTGGTCTCAAGCATGCTTCCATAGATTATAAAAAATTCTCATTTTAGTTAGTTTAAAAGAAGATTGTAAATTCTGTTCTCTCAATTTTAATGATATGTTTAAGTTTTGAAGTATTTTAGCATGTGTACTATTCTTATATATAATTCAAAATATTAATTTAATAAATATAATTTCAATTCAAATCTAAAAGTAAACAAATTGAAATCAGGTTATTCAAATTCCAAGTACAATTAAAAAAATAGAGTTCAACCTATTTGAAATTATGCAATTTAAACTTCAAACACATGTAAAGAAGTAGGAGTTGAACCGATATAACCTAATCGACTCGATGAATCCAAAAATAACCTTGACAACCGATAAATATATAGTTTGACT
>Ga0325404_1005776_pt1 | contig 13028 bp, 4 predicted proteins | sample PopdelMetagenome_18_FD_205664 | JGI IMG/M metagenome (GOLD analysis project Ga0325404, IMG submission 205664) | Populus deltoides microbial communities from Bellville, Georgia, United States - Xylem-Control-R1 | ecosystem: Host-associated > Plants > Phyllosphere > Stem > Wood/Secondary xylem... | reverse complement strand
GTTCATTCTATACTTGTTTCGGTAACAATATCATAAATTTAGCATCTAATTTGTCATAGATACGAACCCAGCCCAATGCAGAACACATACAACAAATCTAGTTGAAAAACCAATAATGGTGGGGAACAATTATTATCATCACCCCCAACAAGCAACTTTGACTTTGCAAAGCTTTCATTAATGTAGGTGGGTCACTTGCATGAACTCTCAAAAGTCATCCATACCATATACCATAATTTTTACGGATTCTCCAAGACACCCAAATCCAGGCATATTCATTGTCACAAATTCAATCAGAACATAGGAGAAAACACTGCCTGCCAAGTGGAATAAACTAACAAGAAGAGGATAACACCTCCACCCAAAAGGCCAAAACTTCCCTTCATCCACCATCGCGAGCATCATAACTATTCTTCGACACGAAGGGGGTCAACCATGCCCTATTAAATACAAATCCTTCTCCTGCCCATTGACTGCCTCTCATTTAAAAAACAATGCACATAACATGAGTGGAAATTGGAACAAAATAAGTGGGAAAACCTCGCAAGATCCACCAGGGAATCAAGCATATATGTATGTAAAAATAAAAAATATAGATATCAGTGTAGGACCTCGACAAAAAAAATTAATAAAAAACCCACTACTTGCATGATTCAACCCCCACCAAATCCACAATATCTACCCTCTTCCTAACCTTTTCATTTCTAAACAAAAGTCTTCAACCACATGAAAGAAACTAAGGAATCCTATGGAGTTTTTTTCTCCTTTTTTTTTTTGTTGCTTAGGCAGCTAATGTGCCCACTAGCCTCGTCCTTTTGACTATCTGAGCACTAGTGTCTTGTCTTACACGGGCGTGAATGAACCGGGGAAGATCTTTTCCATGCCGATTGATCAGTTGACTTAAGATGATTCAAGAACAAGAGCACCAGGTGCTTCATCGATTGGATGAGAGTGCTTGTGTTCCCCTTCATAGGTCACAATAAGCATCATCGAGTCATCTACAGCTCTCTCCACGTGTTTGCGTGCCGGACATCCTCTCACGCTACTGCACTTGTAGTATCCCCTAAACAAGGTGAAACAAAAGGAATCAAGGTTGAGTTTTTGGACTTGCCCACGGATATCCAAGTATAAATCGAAACGTGAAAGGAACATTTAAAGACCGACAATACCCAGAATGTATTGAGAACCAAGGAAACAAAGAAGGCAACTATAGGATACCTGGGATGAGGAGAGCCTTTGATGGGCTTTTGGCCATACTTTCTCCAGGAATAATCATCAGGTGGGATATCAGCCATCTTACTACTAATTGCAGGAACTCTAACCACCCTTTTAATTCTTGATTTCCTGCTGAATTAATGAAAAAAGGGTTATGAAAAATGAAATCAGCACCATTTCAAACAATTCCATAAAAATTAAGCAAATGAAATTTGATGGTGCTAGTTTAGACGACAAACCTTTTCTTGGAGCAGTGGCAGCGACTAGAAGAAGAGCCACACTTGAGAGCAGCATCATCCATCGAGTTGCACTTTCTCTTAAGAGAAGAAGAGGACAAAGGAGGTTTCCCAGCAGAAGGTTGGGTAAACTGAAACCCAGAAGACCTAGAACGCTGGAAGCTATCAGTTTCCCCTGTTAAAGAAGACAAGAAAGAAGTAGGAGCAGATATTGTTGGCGAATTAGCGAAATTGATCGTAGTAGCCATTTCATTCCGATCTGATAATCCATTTTTCGTAACCAGCAGTGTCTTTTGTTGCTGATTGTGAGGCAAAGGAGGGAGACGATGAATTGGGGTCGGTTGATAAACTCTAAAAGCAGAGCCTTGCTCTGTTGGCTGCGAATTAATTGCTCGAACATATGGTACTGACTCTTGAACTTGCTGTTTTTGCTGTTGCGGTCCTGGTTCTGGTTCTTGTATTTGTTGTTGAGGAGGGCAGGCAACAGGAGCTCTTCTAAATCGAGCATGGCCAGTTCTTGTGGTGCGACCCAGTAAAGAAATAACCTTTTTGAAATTGTTCACGGCCATATCAGTAACAGCCATGATATTATCCGTGCCAAGATTGGAACTTGAAGAGGCAGCAGACAACTCTTGGTAGTATTGTTGTTTTTGTTGCTGTTCCAGTTGATTTTGTTTGAGCAGTTTTATGACTTCCTCAACGCTTTGTATCCCAGCAGTTGCGGCTTCTCTCACATCATTCTCTTGCATTTTTGTGGCAAAACTATCACCAGAATACCCCATCATAAGCTCCACAGCCATGTCTTTTACACCATCCAAGACTGAATCTCTCTTTCTCTCTATGGATTGATAGACTGATATATAAAAAGACGAGAGGGGTGAGAAAAGATTGTTGTGATTATTGTAGAAATAGGTAGATACATAAACAGAAGGGATTCAATTCAACGGAACTTGAAACATGGGGAAAAAAAATTAAAAAAGAAAAGGAAAGAAAAAGCAAAAGGGAAAGGAGAAAGATGCTGAGAAAATAAAGGAAAGTAGTGCTTATTTTATATTATTTTTAGAGTCAAACCGATGCCCTTTCCTCTCTCAAATGCCAAAGGCATCAGAGGTCACTATCCTGTCCTTTCTGTTTACCTTGCCGTCAGACTCCCTATCTAATGGGTCTCTGCCACATGGAGGTTTTTTCCAGGACTTTGAAGGCCTCTTTAAAGGTGGGTCCCCTTAACGGGATTAAAAACACAGTTATAAAAGTGAGCGTGTTTAGATATTACAGTAAACATTGTTTTTCAAAATTATTTTTTAAAAAAATATATTAAAATATTTTTTATATTAATATAAATGGTGTTGAAAACTCTTTCACGAGACAATACTATAATTTAAAGTTTTTTTAAATTTATTTTTTCAAACTATAATGGAAAAAGTTTCTACAACATTAAATACATATGAATTCATTAGCTTGAAATCTAACTCTAGTCTAATTTCATTTTAATTTTTTTTTTTTATCAAATCAACATGTTTAGCTTGTTTAAAAAAGTTTAAAACGATATTATCTAGTGAAAAAAATTGGATTCATCCGCCAACTGGCAAAATTAATTTGACCACCTCATATCAAAGTCTTGAAGCGGGTCTATTGAAACCGGTTGGAGAACGTGTAAAATGATGAGAGGGAGGGAGGGATAAGGTCAAAAGGTTTTGTTGTGATGAGCCGTTGGATAGATGACTCGGTAAAATCGGTGAGAAAGGGAGGGAGTGAAGGGATTTGGGTTGGAGACAGTGAGGTGGAGTTGACCTTTAACAGCTTTTAATGCAAAAGTCGTAAGTATATGTTAGAGTGAAGAGTTGGGTGGGACCGACAAGGTTCCTCTTTTACAGGACACCAGAAGCAGCGTCAAAGCTCTCCCTTCAAGTCACATGGGATTCTTTTCTTTTTTCTCTTTGGTCCCTTCACCGTTGAGATGTATCGTTAACCTGTTTTGCACCGTTGATTTATCATCTTTGAGTTTTCATCTTCAACTTGAATCCGGCTCTGGGCCCACGTGAGTGCATGGACCGATATTTTTTTTTATCCACTATGGCTGGATACTTACCACTATGCTCCTTTTCTTCCTATTTTTGTTCCTCGGCGTGCGAGTCTCGATTGAACAAGCTAATCGGAAAGGGCTGCGTACCCTTGCATGTTTCTCAGCCTCTGTACAGAGAATGGATGCGAAAGGATACGAGTTATTGAATCAATATGTGGATGGTGAAACAATTTTTATTGGTGGTTTTATTTTGAAATAAATTTATTTTATTTTTTTCTTCAAAATAGCTAATCCAACTTAGATTCGATTAAATTTTACCGAGCTAATCAAGTTTTATTTAATTAACATTTTTCAGATACAATTTAAAATAAAATTAAAGTACAAATTATGTTTTAATATTGATTTTTTAACATTTTATACGAGTATAGATAATGAATAATGAGAAATAAAGTCAATAGTGCTTTTGAGTATGATTACAATTATTTTTTATTCAAAAATATATTAAATTAATAATTTTTTTATTTTTTATATTAACACGTATAAAAATATATTAAAAAAATAAATTTCAACTAAATTCTATTTGGACCGTAATTCCAATCTATTGCAGAGCAAGAGACTTTCTTTTCTTGTCGGGAAACAAATAAATACATAAAGCATTCGGTGACGTGAGACCTCGGACATCTTTTACATATTTTAGTAGATAGCAGTTTGAACAGCAACGGCGACTAATGGTGGTTTTGGCACAATCATTCGACCAAGCTTCAAGGATATATATATATATATATATATAGAGAGAGAGAGAGAGAGAGAGAGAGAGAGAGAGAGAGAGACTCACACACACTAGCTCCGTCAGCAGTCTGATCATCGCTTGGAATGCTTTAAAATAAAAGAAGAAAAATATCATCCTGACCTCAGTTAATACATTCTGTCAAGTGCATACTCCAGATTAGACAACACGACCTCTTTACGCGGGCATTGTAAGTATTTTACGTGTTCCTTGGACAAGGATTCCGGAAGGGCAACGTTGTCTTATTTCTAGAGATTTAAGATAAAATTAATTGGTTTGTGATTAATTTTAAATCAAGTAATGTATTGTGAACAAGAATTGAGGTTTGTTCTGGACAGGATACTTTGCCTTGCATTTCAAGCTCGCAAGTGTAGGAGTTGCTGCGTGCATGCGTATAGCTGTTTAATTTATTAACAGTATTATTTTTTTGTTGGAAATTTATTATAATTAAATAAATTATGAATAAATAAGAAATTAATTTCATAAAACTCTTTGTTTTTTATATTTTATTATTGATTTACAATAACTAATTCAATGCTGATAATGATGAAGGTTAATTCTTCCATTTTTATTTTTTAAAATTTACTATATATTAAGAAGGTGAAAGAATAATTTATAACTCGAAATTTTCAGATTTTACATTTTTTTCCAGCCTCAGTTTTAGTATCTTCTTCTTCTTCTTTTATGCTGATTTTACTCCTATAATTATAGCTTAGGCTTATCTTAATACTTGAGTTATATAATATTTATTCAATATTTATTTCTATTTTAACTCCATTTTATCTCTGGAAGTTTATCCAAGACACGAATTTAGGGACACATGACAGAACATATTTCAAGGAACATGAGAGATCCAATATCTCCTAGTTTAAAGGTGGGCAGCCCATGGATTCCTAGATACTTGCGATGCTTCGATGGCTTATCATCTCAAACAGCCCTAGGCCAGATAAGCGCGGTTTGAATTACAACGTGTGTCTTCGTATTTGGACCATAACATAAATGGAGGTGGGCTTATCTTTCATGGTCTCTTTTTACCTTTGGATTTCATGTTAGATGTTTTTTAGGAAGTTGTAGACACTAAAGTGGCCCATTGCCTCTATCAATTCCATAACTATTAAATTTGACCCGACCCAGCATCAGCATCTCAAGGAGGTGTTTGTCATAACTTCGGGTTCTGTTTTCAGGTGTTCTTGGCTTATAAAAAATATATTGAATTGATATATTTTTAATGATTTTAATGTATTAATATTAAAATTTATAAAAACATTCACTTTAATACAATTTTTAATAAAAAAATATTTTAAAAAATACCATGCACCACAATTTTAAACACCCTATGAATTAAGAATTCTGGAATTCAAAACTCAACTCATGTATAGTTTTTAGTTAAACCAGATAAGACAGTAATCCGGTAAAACTCAGTTGACACGATTATATTTTTAGCAATCTAGTTAATTCAATCAGATAAAACAGCAGTTTAAAAAAAATATTATTTTAATTAAAAAATAATAAGTTAGATTGACATGACAGCTTACATGTTGATTCAATGATTCAATAATATTTTTGGAGTAACATCCTAAATCAGTTCCGATAACTATGATCGGTTTAGTATAAGAAATTCGTAAAAAAAAAAAAGGTCTCATTAGTTTCTTGATTGGAATTTCTACCAAGGTGCACGTTCGATCTGCCATTCATCACTTCCTGGGCCTTATGTACACTATAGACTCCATTCTCATTTCCATTGGCTTGGATCAGCCATTTTAGCAATCTACTGGCCTTATCTGTCACTCCAAGACCAAAAAAACAAACCTCGAGACATTACCGTAGCCTTGTAAGGTTACTCGTCCTCGGAGGAAAATATGATTTTTCAATATCAGTTCTGTCAATGAAAACTAGTTCAATAAATTACTTGATGTTTTGGTGCGCATTGAGACTGTGCGTTAAATGAAAGGGACAAGAATCAATCTGGGTGAAGCTTCGGACATGAGCACGTATTGGAGTGAGTTTTAAACTTTTTTTTTTAATTTTAAAATAATTTATTTTTAGCATTTTTGAATTTTTTTTGATGAACTAATATTAAAAATAAAATTTAAAAAATACAAAAATATTATTTTAAAAAAACATTCATTTAATTACATAGATTTATTCATGATATTGCTAGTTTTTTTTTTTTCCTTTTCATCTCACTATAAAGGAATTTGTATTGACTAGAACATGAAAGACCTAAAATAAACATTGCTAAATGATCTAAAAAAAAAAATTGCTAAATATATATTTTTTATTTTTAAAAAATTATTTTCAATACAAGATTTTAAAACTCCAAAATTGTACAAAAACAAATATATATCAATCACCCTACTATTTATTTATTGTCTATTGTTGTGTTACAAGTAGCATATTAAAAGAAAAAACAAGACAAGAAGCTATTTTAATTAAAGGATCTGTTTGTCTGTAGCCAATTACATTTAAAATTACGTTGATCATAAAAATATTATTTTTTATATCCTTTACGTGACCAATCACAATTTAAAACGCAATTTGCTACACTCTAATAACATTGTTGGTGTTTCATTTTTTATTTTATTTTTTATTTGCTGAATAAATGAGCTGTACCGTATTATTACAATGTTGCCTAATAACGCCGAGAGGATGGGACTTGAATTCAGGCTTTATTGTAGTTGATGTGAATAAGGACGGGAATGGCATCTTTGCACCGCCCATCACCCTAGCGGTATGGAGCCGTTGCTTGCAATTCTGATTTTATCACAACAACGGTTAATGAGTTCCTCAACCGTCAACACAGGCTGGATCCCACTAGTTCGAATAGCATGGGGAAAATAGAACAGAATTTTTTTTTTTTTTTAGTAAACCAGCACAGACGAGGAATACATTAAGGGTATTTCCATTTATTTTGCATAACATATTTTATAGAATTTTCTTTACAAGTGTTATTGTATTTTTTTCAAAAAAAATATTTTGTGTTTTTTTTCATAAAATATTTTATAATCAAATACTAGAAAGTGTTTTTTAATTTTTTTTTTATGATTCTATTAATATCAAAAAAAAATAATTTATTTTTAAAAAATTCACTTAAAAAAATAATACCCAAAAATAAACTAGCTTCTATCGTATAATCAGGCGAGAGCCTCTTGAACTCTGGCTGCCCGTGCCATGGGAGTGAGCCAGTGAGGTCACAGCATGGAAGCAGGCAACTAGGCAAGCTACAACTGTTTTGGATCTTAAAGAAATTTGCAGATAATGAGCTGTGGACCCGGTGCCTAACCCATGGCTGTAACGTCGTCTAATGAGTTCACGTGGGAGCCTGGTCCATGTACTCCCCTTTCCCCACATTGAATTTCTACAAATTTCTTAAATATCCAATTGCCGAGGAACTAGCTCTCCCCCATGCTACTCTGCTTCACAAGGAAGATTTCGTGCGTAATGAGTTTTTGCGCTGCTTAATATTATTATTGAAGATACTCAGCTAGGGTTTATGGCAGGGAGAATCACAGTTTTTGTTTTGTTTGTGTTTTAGAACACAGAGAATCTGTTTGCATATCCTTCACTTTTCTGCATCTAGTTGGAATCTTTGCCTTGATTGCCTTTGTCGTATCTCATCTGGGGTTAACTGACGCCCGGAGAAGATAAGGAAAGGATAAGATATAGAATAATGGATCCCTTGACATGGTTATGGCCATGGAACTAAAAAAATATAACCTGTCACATTCAATTTGTCTCCATTGATTGAATTCACGAGCTTCTCAACCTGCAAGGATTGGAGAGGGTGGGATGGTGACAAGGACACTCCTCTGACTTTTATACCATTAATTCATAACAGAGCCACCTTTCTTAATATCCAAACGTATTTACTTCTTGATTAGTGATGAATTGTTGTGATAAATTGATAGAGTTGAATCATTATCTACTCCCGGTATGGATGGTGAAGGTTGGAGTGCTTTGATCTAAAAATAATTAGGTTTTTCAATCTTGATTAGAAGAAAGGAAAAAAAAAACTCATCTATTTTCTACTTTGCTTAATTGCTATCTTTGATAGATTCTCTAATAAATATAGCCAAATAAAAGCTTTTTTAATTATAAAAATAAAGGCTAATTACTTACAATTATACAAATAACTCTATATAAATTGATGAAGTGGTGGGAAACCTCGAATAAATTGGGTTTTTTTTTTATGATTGTGATATTGGGCCAATGATTAACTTGTAAAACAAGTATTTTATCGGGATAGGAAACCTTCAATATTTAAGTTAATAAATATAGAAAAAATATACATAAAAGAGAGTATTTAATTGGAGCAGTAACGTACGATATGTAAAAGTCTCTTTTCTTACCTCATGACATGTTTATTTATAGATTTTTAGAGGCTACATCCGGTGGTGGAGAGAAAAAAATAAAGTGTTGGTTATTGGATAATAAAGGCAGAGTGGTATGCTCCAGGGAGAGGAGAGCATTATGGGATTTATACAAATATTTTGAGATTTGTGCCTAACAAATAAACTAGAAACATTTAGATAGAAAAAAAAAAAAAAAACAAATTGAGAGAGAGAGAACTGAAGGGACCGAGGTCGGGGCCAGGCAGCTTGGCAGCAAGCACGCCTGGTAACATACTTTTTTATTTTTTATTTTTATTTTTTGAGTGCCCCATCACATACAAAATCTGGGATTGTTGAATATATTTTGAAAACAACATATCAGCCGTACATTAATGATGCCTTTTCTCTTAAAATTGCATTAAAGGAAATGTTCAGCTCTCGAGACAGTTCTTAATCGTAGGTGGGTAGCATCAGTAGTTTTATAAAAGTATTTTATTTTTATTTTTTTAAAACAATATAAAAATATTTTATTTTTTTATACAAGTATTTTCCAACCCTGAAAATATTCGAGATTTAAATAAAAATTTGTATTTTTCATATAATAAGATACTGTTCGAGACACAGTGGTTTGAGAAATTTTCACATGATGGGAAAAGAAATTTCATCCTAGATATTAGGAAATTATTGAGTTTTGTATAATATGACTTGGATTTCAGGGTATATAGGTAATTTTTGGAAACACGTTTGAACTTGTGTTTTTAAAAAATTTAAATATTATATTTTTTACTAAAATTTAGTATAATTTATATGTTTTAGATTGTTTTGATGCGCTGATGTTAAAATTAATTTTTAAAAATAAAAAAATATTATTAACATATATTTTAATAAAAAAAATTATTTAAAAAACACTCAGAACTAAACTGTAAAAAATACTCTTAATCACATGACAATTTGTTGCCCAGGATGAATCTCTGCTATTGAAAAATATCGTTCTTTAAAACAAGGCTGGAGCTTTTTGTTGGGAGATTGTTTCCAATTTTTGTGATGTGACTTCCATATATTTTAAGTGTTTCGTAAAGATTCAGCTCTTGAAGGTGCCGAGAAGTCAATCCCAACGTCATTGTTTTTTTACAGTGAATCATGGCTGGTTTTATCAGGTTTTCAGGGCATGATGGGCAACTCGGCGTGTTCATGTTTTTTTTTTAATCATTCTTAAAAAATTAATTTTTTATATATTTTTTTTATTTTACTAGTGTATAAATAAATTTAATATATATATTATTTTAATATATTTTTAAATAAAAAATATTTTTTAAAAAATAAACAACAACCGAATACCAGCTCTTAATCAATTATCAAAACCTGACCAATTGAATACTAAAAAAAGAAATGATATTTGTTTTGATAAAAATGATTTATAAAAATTGATACGGTAATTCAGTTATCGACGTGACAGCTATAATTTTTATCTGCCTTCTGAAAGAAACTGCCCCGGCAATATATTTCTGCTTCCCGATATGGAAGGGGAGTTAATTATCAGAGCGAAGCACGTATTTATAAATAGGTTCGGTATAGAAAAGAGAGATCGTCCGTGACATATCCAGTGACCTGTGCTTGATCATGACAGACAGAGTTTCGGGGACATAAATATGGTATTTTTGTTTTTTGAAAGATGATGTTGATGTTATTTACTTAGAGTTTCGGGAAAATTTTAATGGTTATAAAATTTTAGAAAAAACAATACATTTTGAGCACAATTATGCATCTGAATATTATTTTCGTATACAATTATTTTCCTATACAATCACTAATATATGAAAATATTTATTGTTTAGTCATGAATTAAAATGTACCTTTCATTCAAATCAATTCACCTTTATAAAAGCTATTTCTTTTTAGATTCTCGATATTCGAGATCCCATAAAAAAAATAAAAAAATAAAAGTTGGTATAATAAAACAGTAAAAAAATAAAAAAAATAATGGTCATCATACTTTATCTTTTAGACAACTAATATTATTAAAAAGATATTAACAGAATAACTCTAATTAACCTCAAATTATTAATTAACCATGAAAAAAATCCTTAGAGTACCTTAACTTTGGATTAATCCATATCAAACCCCTAACCAATCACAATCTTATTAATTAATATTTTAAAATATAGTTAAAATTATTTTATCTAAATCTTTTTGATGTGTGAAAAAATTAAAACCATGATGTGTTTTCTATGATTTATTATTTATTTCTTTTTTTATTAATTTTACAAATCTTACCAAATTGGTAGAATGATTTGACTTGGAATCCTTTTTTCTTTTTCTTTTTCTTTTTTATTTATCCAAGAGAAATTTATTTTCCCTTCCTGCACTCCCAAAACTTTTTTCGAAGCAATGATGAATGTGTTCAATGAAAAATACCATCATATCCATTCAAGGGATGCTACTTTATCCATTAAAGATTAAAACCAGCTTTTCATTAGGAATTCATATACTAAAAAATTGATACCTCCTTTAGTATATAGTACAATATAATATCCTCACCGTTGATTTTTCATTAAAAAAAATTGTTGATTTTTGCACTTATAAATTAATTTACGTGAGATATATATTGGAGCATCTTCAATGCAGAAAGCTAAATTGAGAAGTTAAATTGATAAAATAATTTTTTGAATAATATAAATATAGCTTTTTTAATTATGTACATTCCAATGGTAAAAAAGTATTTAGAAAAGTTATTTATATTTTAATATATTTCATATTAAATTTATTTTTATATAATTATATAACTAATTTAGATATTTTATATATAATATAATTATGATGTTATTAATTATATAATTAATATGAGTAATTTATAAAAATAATATAAAATTTAATGAAATAATATGAAAGTTAAAAGATATAATTTAAAATTAAACTTAAAATTTATTTATATGAATATTTTTAATTTTCAGTTTTATATGTTACTGTTAAAAATTTAATTTTTTAAAAGTAAATTCAAATTCAAACTTTGAAAAAACCATCAATATTTTAAAATTTGATTTTCAATTTTTTTAAAAAAAATTCATGCTTTGAAAAAATGACCGCCACAATTTTAAATTTTAAATTTTAAAATTTCAAATTTTGAAAAAATGACCGCCACAATTTTAAATTTTAAATTTTAAAATTTCAAATTTTGAAAAAATGACCGCCACCATTTTAAATTTTAAAATTTCAAATTTTGAAAAAATTACCGCCAACGTTCTAATATTTCAAAATTTTAAAAAATAATCCATCTATAAATATTCTCATATACCTTAACATTTTTTCTCATCATTCCATTGTTTTCTCTCCAATCAAAAATATATTTCATTAAAATTCATCATGAATCATTCTAATTTTAATTTTTATGATGCTTTTGATTTTGATGATGACACTCCTGTGTTTGCTTTTCAAGTTGCTGCTGCTGTGGTTGCTGAAGAAGAATCGAATAATCAAGGGCGGAGAACAGGGTATCGTGGCTCTATTCTTGGCCACAATATTGTCAATCGTAATAGAAAGGAAGGTGAGTTGAGGTTATATAATGATTATTTTGCTGAAAATCCTAAATTCACTGAAACTCAATTTCGAAGAAGATTTAGGATGAGTCGTCGTCTTTTTCTTCGGATTGCAAATGCAGTGGAAGCTCATAATCCATATTTCAAACAAAGGACAGATGCTCTCGGTGTTCTTGGTTTATCTTGTCTTCAAAAGGTAACTGCAGCTCACAGAATACTTGCATATGGTATTCCTGCAGATCTTACTGATGAATATCTTCAAATTAGAGAAAGCACTGCGATAGAAAGTCTTAGAGCTTTCGTCAAAGTAATCGTAGAAGTTTTTGGTGATTGGTATCTAAAGGCACCAAACGAGGCCGATGTTTGTCGATTATTATCAATTGGAGAGCAGCGTGGATTTCCAGGGATGTTAGGGAGCATTGATTGTATGCATTGGAAATGGGAGAAATGCCCAATTGCATGGCATAGGATGTATACTGGTCATTGTCGTGAACCAACTATAATTCTAGAGGCGGTGGCTTCACAAGATCTTTGGATATGACATGCCTTTTTTGGAATGCCTGAATCATTAAATGATATTAATGCCTTATTGTTGTTAAGTGTTAGAAGAACTTCAAAAAAGTATTATGAATTAATACCACTTTTATAACAATATATTTAAAATAACCAATAAATTTCTAAATACTTAATTAAAAATACATTACATTAAACAATAAATAAATCTAGTTAATTAAAAATACATTACATTAAACAATAAATAAATCTAGTTAATTAATAATTAAAACCCCTCTTTTGCATAATTTCTAACTTTCTATTTTGAAAATACGCTGCAGAAATTGGATCCAAATTAGAAATATCCATTTTCATAATTTGTTCTTCTTTCTCAATCCTGTCCAATTCTTG
>Ga0325404_1005772_pt1 | contig 13033 bp, 6 predicted proteins | sample PopdelMetagenome_18_FD_205664 | JGI IMG/M metagenome (GOLD analysis project Ga0325404, IMG submission 205664) | Populus deltoides microbial communities from Bellville, Georgia, United States - Xylem-Control-R1 | ecosystem: Host-associated > Plants > Phyllosphere > Stem > Wood/Secondary xylem... | reverse complement strand
TATATATATATATATATATATATATATAACTGTACAGATTTATGTTAAATTATTTACAATTTTTAAACCGAATTTAAACTTTTAAATAATCAGATTAATTTTGATATCACAATAATCACACTGCATAAAAGTTAAAATACGTTTTTTTTTTCTTCTATACATTTTCCTTTTCGAATTTAAGTTATAGTTAAGTGTGATGCTAACACAAGAAAAAACTTTAATAATACACGAGTCATTAGATTCATGGGATCCATCATTAAATCTCACCTTAAGATTACAATATCGATATCATGGCTCACAATCTTTTTGAATTTTTTCATATTTATGATTTTTGTTAGAACTTGTATATACCTATACTCAATTTCAAAATTGAGGCACCAATTACTTTTTTTTTTTGTCACTCTTCATGTGTGTAATAATAATCAAGTTCACCGTATTTTTCTTGGTCCAAGTTTAGAAAATTTTGTGGTTTGTTAAACTCTCGAGGTACTCTTACCATATTAGTTATATGAATAGTAAACATGTTTTAGTATCGATAAATTTGATGGTTTTTGGGAAATGACTACAAGATAGATAAACAGAGAAGAGTAGTAGTTCGTCAGAACTTTTAAAATATAATTTTGATTTAATTATTAAAAACAAAATAAATATGTAGTATGATTGTGAAAACCAGATAAAATCAAAGGCAAATTTCGTTCAGTCTTTCTACAATATACTGAAATAAAAAAGAACGGGAGATTCGAATAAAAATTAAACAAACAAAATTCTAAAAATAAAAATAATAAATTAATATGTTGTTAACTTAGTTTAAAGGTCCACACATACATTCCTATAAATTTGTTGATCATTGAAGTAAAATAAATATTCTTTCACGTCAAGCAAATAAATTTGATATTTCTTAAATTTGAGGGAAATAGATGAGATTACGAGTAAATTAATAAGACAAAGCTCTCTAATCAATTTCTTACCATCAAACAAATTTTATATTGAAAGCAATTCTCATTCACTCAGTAGTAGTTTTAGGAGTAAAGTCTATGAAATTATTCTAAGTAAACGTTTAAAAGTTTGACAATTTAACTTAGTTTATTCTTTTTTAATAAATAAAGATGAGAGTTGCAACAATCAAATTAATTCTTTTGCTTCTTACTTTAGTCCCTAACAACAATTACAGATTAAAAGAAACTAGAAAGCATACATGCCATCTCAAAACAATTCAATAAGCTTGGATAACAATCAATAGCATAATTATAAATAAGAAAAAATAAATACAAAATTACAATGATAAATTACTTCTCACAACTTGCTAATGGTGATAGTGTGTATTCCTCTTGAACTAAATTTAAAAATTAGTTCATAGTTGCTGGAAAATTGACAAAAACAAAGAAGAAAAGAATGTTGCAGAGCTCCTGTCTCAATCGTGTTCTACTCTATATATTCTCTCAATTGGCTACCAAATTTCTTCAGTATTCTTAGGCTAATTAGAAGTACTTATGCTACTTAATTCCTTTCTTCTTTATCTGGTCTTTAAGATTGGTTAAATCCCTCAAAACATATGTTGAAAATGGACTCTGCTACTCTCACTATTTTGTTGTAATTCCAACTCTGCTGCAACTTAGACTTGGTTTCTTGCAATATCCGATCATCTCAGCTGTATTTTTTCATTCATGGCATGTTAGAGGCTTGATCTGCACCTTTCTTGGATCCTAAGGCCCACCATTTCTATGTCAGACTCTCAGCCATGGTGAAATGCTCGGCACCGTTAGTTTCCTTATCAAATCAGGAGACTAATCTCATCCTTTAGATTGCGTTTGAATTTTCACCTTTAAAATAATTTTATCTGACCTGACATCCTTCAAAAATATTGTAGTCCTGAATGTGTAGATGATTTTGGGCTTTTGAATTGTATGATTTTGATGTCTGAGACTTAAAATATATCTGTTTGAATCTGTAGTATAAAAACAGAAAATCCTACTATAAGTAGGATTTTGACCAGATTTTGCAGGCTGATTAGAGATCCAAACGAATTTAGATTTCTACCCATAATACCTTTCTGAAAAGCTTGACATGTGTACTTTAATTTTGATTCACCTATGAAAAACCCATCACAATAAGCAAGATCCGAAACATAAAATGTAGAAATTCTTATCTTTTAGCAATTAATTTACAAAGTCTCTTAAACATGTCAAATTTATAAAAATAACTTCTAATAAGCTCAAAATATATTAAAAAACATAGTGTCAAAGAAATAAGAACACATGTATATTTTGCACTTTTCAAAAAGAAAAACAAAAAACAAAAAATAAAAAAATATTGTCAACATAAAAAAAATTATTCTTATTGGTTGACATGTAAGCTAACTCGAGAATAACTCCCACCGTGTAATAAAAAAAATTAATTGCTAAAACAATTAATTATGCTATCCATCATCATCTTTCAGAGATATAAAACAAATTATTTAATTATTTGCATGGACCTTGGATGATCTGCTTATTCTTGCGGGAACAAGGCCACGGTGCACCGTATTATCATTAACAAACGCACGCTCACACTGGATCTGAGACAAATCATCAGAGGTTCGGATGATAAGATTCTAAACCTCAAGGAGGGACAATCAACCTTAAATCAAGTACAAATTTATACAGTAGTAACTAGTAAGTACTGTACTATACGTTCAAGAATTTATAGTAAGTGTGCTTGTCTGTCTTAATGATGATTTTTGTTATTACTTCACATTAAAAGTGTGTCTGTATCTAGTATCTTTGGCAGTCTTCCAGGCCATTTTGTCGGCATCCAATTATCCATTGAGTGCTTCACTTTTAACTTTCTTGCATGCCCAGCTCTCCCTCTTATCTTTCATGATTCTATGAATTTTATCTCATAATATTATTGCATGGTCAATTTGTTGGCTGTTCTTGTCTGCAAAGGTTTTTGATCTGGGCAAAGAATATTCATGGAATCCCAGTGGTTTGATCAGGCTACTGATAATTGGAATGGGGGTTGTGATCATCAGAATAACACAGAAAACAATGTGGATTTGACTCTGAAATTGGGATTGCCAGATGATCAACCACAATTTGAGCAATACTTTAGGTCTAATAGGGCCCTCAAGACCCATCAACCAGCCATCCTCAGCTTCAATGCTCCTTACTCACAGGTATAACTCTTACACTGATTTGATCAACTACTGTGAAGTTTGTAAACAAAATATTCTGCCCAGTTCTTATGAATTTCTGCTCAAATTCATTATCCATTGTGTCAAGAATCATAGAGGACTAATCATGAAAGTCACTTGAGGAGTTATCTTACATAATTTTGTTACTTCGAAATAGATTTGATAAGATGGTCTAAATTTGTTCATTATTGATTTGATATATCCATGATAATTTTATTCCAATTTATAAATAGTTTATTCATTTGATTTTGATAGAAAAAGTAAAAAGGGGATAAGCTTCAAATAATCCACGACAATAAACAACAATACCGTGATATAGTTGCTCGTTTTATATCCTTTTCAATTTGATGGATGCTTCTTTATTTTATATATATATATATATATATATATATATATATATATATAATCAAATTCAAAACTTCATAGAAATGAGAAATGGAAGCCTAGCTAGGTAATTTGAGTGGATTTTTTTTTCATAACTTGAAACGTTAATTTTAGAAAATGAATGGAAAATGAATTAAGCATTTCCATATATGTTTCAAATATAAGTTATTTCATTCTCAGCAAATATTTAAACTATGATATTTATTATTAATTTTTAGATATGGTTGCAGAGTTAAGAAAAAAAAAAAGGTTTAATTTCCATGTACAAAAGCAACCAAGGGTATGATTATCTATGTACTACAGTTGCTAAGAGTTAATATATACGTGTGTGTTAAATCTTGAGCTATATGATGGGGATATCTTTATTTTAATATATAATAATTAAATATAAACTACGTTAATTATAATTTATACTTAAATTATTAAATAAAGAAATAGATTCATATGCTAAGGATAATGATAGCATAGCATTGAGAATCCTGCTTAAGAACTTGTAGATCTAAATTAGAAAATGAAAAAAAAATCATGATCAGAACCCATTTTGTTTTAATTATGATCTAATGCTAATTAAATACAATCACATAATATAATTAGGAATCCATGGGTTACTAATCAATTGCTCCCAGGGAAAATAGCTATTGATTGCATGAAATTTGATATCAATATGCTTAATTAATTACCATTTCAGATCTCCATGGAAGTGCTTTTTCTTTAGTTGTTGTTGTTGTTGTTAAACAATAAGATCATTAATTAACCGATAAAAAAGTAATCTCAAACTTGCAGGGCACAAATCATCAAGATATGGCTAATGCTGGTTTAAATCACCATGGGAGGCTTAATGGAGACAATCTTCATGGATCTTGGCCACGGGAGATGATGGGGAACCATCCCCATTACATGGATACTCAATATGCTGCTGATTCTGCAGTGGGATTTGCTGCTTACCCCAAGTCCTACAGTTGCATCAACAGCAATCCTGGTAACTTTCAAATACCACCGATGAACGGTCGAACACTCCTCAACACAGTAGCTAGGGATAGTGATCATGGTGAGATTGGAAGTTCCTCTGGTTCACGTAGGACCTTTATTGACCATAATAAGAGGTGCAGTAACCGGAGTTGCAACACCGATGACACACCGATGTGGCGCAAAGGCCCCCTTGGTCCCAAGGTAACTTTCAAGGAAAAAGTTCTCTTTTGCTATTCAGTAACATTTGTATGCTGTGCCACAGGATTGATGATACTCTTTGCTTCATGCTTTTAGACACTCTGTAATGCATGCGGGATCAAGTACAGAAAGGAAGAGGAGAAAAGAAGGGCTAGAGAAGCAGCCCGACGGACAAACGGCATTTAGAACGTTTAAAGAGAGCAATTGCGGCATCATCTTGTTAAAAGTTATACTATTCAGGGATGATTTGCCCTATCATGTTTTATAATCCGAAATTTACTTTAAGAATATCATCAGAATCCCATGACCGACATTCATGCTGGAAGAAGTGTAAACCATGTGCCGGATGATGGCATTCATTTCACAACTTGCCGGAAAATAGAGGACGGATGTTCCCGGCCTCCAGCTTCCTCTTATGCTTGATTTCATTCCGAAACCTATTTCATTAGAACAAGTTTAAATTATTAAAGTGCCAAAACCAAATTTAAGAGACTGAACCAGTAAGCGGTACGTAAACTGTGTCCCACAAAGAAGCCCTAAGTTCAACCTGGCAAGATTTATCCCGAGACTTCAGTAACGATCGCAGACCAACAAACAAATAAACAACAAAGAGATCATAAAAATTGCGAAAAGAAAAACCTAGAACTCTTAGAGATGGCATCTGTCTATCTTTGAATCCCAAAATACTTGGTAACCACGCCAAACACCAAAGGCTATAACAAGATTATGTCCTAACACAGGAAGAAGAGAGACGAGGTAGTGAAAGTGAGGTCACATTCCAGACTTGCGCAATTCCTCAGCACCGTGTGCAAAGTGGCACCTATCCCCAAAAGTGCAAGATCCTTTGTTGAAGTTCTCACAGATCTTGGTCTTGAAGTTATTTGATCCGCCAGAAGAATGCATCGATGAGTTCTTCATGGGAGGTCCAGAAGCTTGACCGACATTTGAAATAAGCTGGCGAACCATGTCACTTGCTTGACTGATCTGATCAAATGAACCCTCAAGCTCTATGTTCCTCTTTTTAGGGTCTGTTTCATGCTCCCTTATGGAAAGCTTGGCTCCAGTAGCACGACAGATATGCTTAGAGTTAACACCATTTTTCCCAATGATGGCTCCAGCAAGTGAAGCATCAATACTGATCTTAGTAGTAGCGGATGACCCAAAGCTTGCTGCAGCACCATGACCTTGGTGTGGATGCTCCATGTGCCGACTCATCCTGCCCTGCATTGGCCCCATGGCACGAGGATCATCATATGGAGCAGCAGCCCTGCCCTGCATTGGCCCCATGGCACGAGGATCATCATATGAAGCAGCAGAAGCCTTCCCAAGCTCCCACTCACCATGGGCAAAATGGCATTTATCACCAAACTTGCAACCCTCAACTGTGTTGTATTTATTGCACAAACGGGACTTCACAGATGGAGGAGAAGAGCGATCTGGAAAAGAAGGGGGTGGGGCACCTTGATTTCTAGAGGCTGGTGGAAGAGCTGGAAGCATTTGGGACACAGCTTTATAGCCACCAGGAACATAATGCAAGAAGTGGCATCCCTCACCAAATGGGCAACCAGAAGTACTGCAAAACAAAGGCATAGAAAAATGACTGACAATGAGAACTTTTCTGCAGCACCAAATCTATTAAATTACAAGCTCACATTTCTCAAACTAAATGCTGCAAGAGAATCAAATTAAATATCAGACTCAAAATCAAAACTGATGCACAATTTTTTAGGGGGGGGGGGTATGAGAGTATATTTTTACTAAATAAAGACGGTTCTGTTCTGATGCACCAAGGTAAAAAGGTTGACTTGAATTCAGAAAAGGGTTGCCAAGGCCATTGGCTCATTGATAGTCTAATGATGCCATAACACATCTAGAACATATTCCAATTTCATTAGCATAAGGAAGAAAATGAATTAACCAACAATCACATGATAAAACTAAATATATATCCATCCCATGCAATTTTGTAGAAACGCTATTAAAAGTTGAATGCAATCACCACCACCTTAATGATAATATATTTTAACAGCCCGGTCATTCAACCTTATCTCAGACAACCAAATCAAGCAATGAAGCATTAAACACAAAGAAAGAAAACAAAGCACCAAGTAGCAAGAACAAAGATCACAAATTTGGAAAGCACAATTACAAAATCTAACTTGTTAACATTGTTAGGGAGGGCCTAAAAAATAGGCATTCAAAAAATTTATCTAAACCCATTGTCTAAACACAGAAGTTGACATCAATTGTCAATAAAATCACCCACATCACAGGAGAAAAAAAAAAGCTAGTTAAAACAAATTGCAACATTTGTTATTATGAGAAAACACAACATCTCACAAACTGATAGAACACATAACTTATTTCAAGTTTTCAAACCATTTTAGTTTTGAGAACACGGGACAGTTACTAAATTTAAGAGTTCAAGAACCAAAGACCTTTCACAAAATGAACAAAAATCTCAATTTAAAAGAACAGATTATTGTGCCTAGCAGCATCAAAACTAAAATTTTACAAATATGTGGCTCTATCAAATGCATTTACAGTAACTGAATCAATATTGCATTAACTCCTAAAACTAAAAGCACCCTAACTTGAATCCTACATATCTAGAATTTCCTACTCATTGCTAATCTAGAAGCATGTCACATTTATTTTTAAGTATGACCCCAGTTATCTCAATCCCATATCATCCCACCATCTTCCTCTCCAACATCCCAAGCATAAGATCCCATCAAATGGTAAAATTATCCGCTAATCCTTCTCTTTCATTTTCACTGTGGATAAGCATGAATGAATGAGTTTCCATTACTTATCATGACATCCACCTTTTAATGAAACTAATATTAAGAATGTGTTTATAAGTTGCTGATCCTGCATCATCCTGTTGGAATACCCTCACCCCACCCCACTCTGCAATACTTAAAAACCTTTCATCAATCCCAATACACTCAGTAACTACAAGTCCACTTTCATTCCCAGCAATACCCTCCCAATTAAAATACCATGAATAATAAAAAATGTCGAACAATTTCCACCAGCATCAATCTTTTCAATTTTTCATCTTTCCCAATTTAATTTGATCATAGTTTTTCAGAATTAACACATTGAAATCAATAGATCAGCTACTGTCAGCAAACACTTTTTAGAAAAACAAATTCCTTCAAATATTTAACAAATGAAAAAAAAAAAAGGTTGCTATTGAATTTCAGGCCTTTATGTCTCAGAAAACAGATTACAGGAGAGACATTTTCTACTGGCTGATAATTGAAAAGCAATGAAAACATTTTTAAGAATGCAAAACAGAGCTAAGATATAACCACTTAAGTCATCCAAAGATAGTCTTTATTTTGACAGAGCATCATATAAAAGGCCAAAAAAAACCCTAGTCCAATGATTGTTGCACTCATCAGTGATGTTATAGGATACAGAACAAAACAAACATTGCATCTACAGAAGCAAAATACATCACACACTGAACTACGCTTTTATTCAACTGTCACATGGAGCCTGTTCCGGGCTTTATAAGGCAGTTCTTAGCTACCCATCAATGTATCATGGCTTTTACTTGCAAAGATTATAGCAAATTATGAATAGCCATTGAGGTGGGCAAGTTTTGCATCCTGTAAAACTTCTTTCAGTTTACTATGTCCGAGCAAGTAGTTATCCAAAAGTACTCTGAAATCAACCGTTTCTGTTCAATTGTCTTGGTTATCATGATTAGAGGAAAACCTGTACCACAACTTTAACTTCCCAATCCATCAGTCCAAATCACAGTGATTTCAAATTGCAATTAAAAAAAGTTTGTAAGAAACCTTATTTTACAATTTATACAGATTACAAATAGATGTACAGCATTTTGAATATTTATTTTAGATAGGTTAAGATTTGAACCTGAAAAACTTTGTGCATGGCTTCGATTTGCTTCCTATACCAGTTGAAAAGGACTCCATTTCTGTTGCACCAAAATTAATTAATTTTCTCAGTTAAGATTTCAGTGATTTATTAACCTCCGAGCTTTAAGAAACTCTCTCATCATGTTACTCATTCTCATTACCATTGATAACATGATGATTTTATATGATATAAACAATGCAAATAGTAAAATTTTATAGAAATAGATAAACTACGTGACCCCATTAAACATTCAAGTATAGATAACAACCCAATAGTAGTTTTCTAAACAATAAAGTGCCTGCCCAAAACAGTTCCATCGCTCTTTTTTTTTTTAAATCCCGCACTACAAAATCAATAAAGCTAGAAGACAGTCTAAAACCCTATCTTGTTTAAGCTTTTGATTACCCACCAAAAAACCAAAATAAATAAATCATATCCTCTTTCAAAAAAAAATTCAACTCCAACATTTTCTTTTCGGCCTTTTCTTCATTTGAGCAATTCCGGACACCAAGCAGATTCATTCACATCAGGAACAAAAACAAGAGCAAGTAATTCAACCAAAACTCAGGAAAAATAAAACAAATTTATGCACCCGCCTACCGTATTCCAAAAAAAAAAGACATCCATTAACCACACTAAAAACTCAACTAGAAAAATAAAAAATTATAAACAATTACCTTCAAAACAGACTAAAACACATGCCTCAATAATTAAACAGATAATATATTTAACAATTTGACTCTTAATTAATCCTAAAACAAACTTAGCCTAATTAGTTAAAAAAATATATAATTAACTATCAAATAAATTCCGAGCATTTCCACAGTGACGAACTAACTAAGAAGCACAAATTATAAAATAAAATAAAATTTAAATTTAATATATAATATATATAGAAGAGAGAGAGAGAGAGAGATGAAAAAAAAAGAAAAAGAATCGTACCTTGTCTGGTCTTTTTGTGGCCGCCATTGCCATTAAAAGCAGCGTCGAGTCTGCCTCTCTTGCGGTGACCACCTCCGAATTCCATTCTCTTTATAAGTAATTTCAGATCCAAGACTCAGTAACCTCTACTGCTGCTTCGGCTCCTCCTCCGCTAGCTAACTAGCTACGACGAAGAGAGAAACTTGAGAGGAGAAGAGTGGAGGAAAAAAAACCCTAGAGAGAGATGGAGAGAGAGAGAGGGATAAGAGGAAAGTTAGGGTTTGAAGTGGAGGAGGAGGAGAGAGCGGGCGGGGGAGAGAGGGACTTCAAAGGGAAATAAATGAAAAATAAGAAGCGGAATCGAAAATTAGGTTTAAATGGGGTTTATTTATATTTAGAAAATTATGAGAGAGGCGCGCACGTGATGTGGGCGTGCGTGAGGAGGCGGTGATGTTAGAAATTTTGTGAATGAGGTATGGTGTACTCTTCTTTTCTACCGTCATGGAGATAGAAAAGTAGATAAGATAAATTTAGTCCTTATAGTTATTAAAATTTAATAATTCATCCTTACTATATTGAAAAATAGTTATTGAGGACCTAACCAACCCAAAACTTGAACCAATCCAGATTAAAAAAAAAATCAAAGAAAAATACTTGACTAACCTATAAAAAAACCTGCTAACTTGATCAAAATCTTATCTTTAACCCGTTAATTTTTCTTGAATATTTTTTTATTAAAACAATGCAATTTTATTTTTTAAAAAAAATTAGATTTCAACCCACTCTCAAAATACATCTTTTAAAAAAAATAAAATTGTCAGCGGGTTGAGGGCTAGCTTTTGCCCGGGTCAACCCAGAATTTTTATTAAATCAGTCAATTTTTTTTTAAATTGAACCGAACCTCCAAGACCACAGAGGTTTCACAGCTATGCTAAAATAGTAAAATGGGACCAAAGCCAGATGTACCAAACGAGAGATTTGGATGGGGTTAAAAAGATGTTTCCCGCAGAGGTTTAATAGTTTTTTTTTTTTTGTTTTTCCTGAAAATATGTTCAAACAGTTGTCTTTCAGAGGTCACATTTATCCTGTGCAAATATTTGTATCAAACACTCGGTAGCCATTATATCTCCTACCATTTGATTCAAATCATTTTGCATCTCAACTCAACCCTTGAGAGGTTTCCAATCAGACAACATGATTTTATAGTTGCACTTTCAGTTATCCTCCAGAACAAAACTGAAGTTACCTGTTAAAGCTTTGTGAGTAGCTCCATGTCAACAAACAAGCTCATCTCCTTGATGTTGTTTCCCCTGAATGACACAAGAATACGTGGACGATGTCAAGCACAAGCAACTCGCTAGCTAGCTCGGAAATCTAAGAAATGACAAGCAACCAAGTAACTCGCTAGCTAGCTCGGAAATCCAAGAAATGAAGCAGTTTCTGTACGAGTAACTCTTAGGTTCCGAAAAGGGGTTTCCTTTTAGTAACCCAATCCTTCTCAAGAAGACCTGCTTTGGTGCTTGTGCGCATCTCATCATGGAAAGCAGACACAATGCCGAAGATTGAGTTCCTTAGCACAGCAGCCATGGCACAAGTTTTTGCATGTAGAGGACCACCTCTCTTTTTTGCCATCGCAACATCCCTTCTTCCTGTACTTGGAGTATTCCATTTAATATATAGTAACAGGCCCCATCAAATGTTGGGGTTGCAAGCTTGTCTTCTTCCCCATGAAAATTCCAATAGCAAGCAAGCTAGAGATTAGTGTTGAGAGAACAGTAGCATTGCTACCAGTGAGTTGTGCAACCCCAAATCTATCCTCCTCATGTGACCGATCAGTCAAGGAGGCAACTGCCTTGGCACACCATGCATACTTCCGTGGGAATTGAAAAACATTATTAAATTGTCTATGGATTCATATTTGTAAAATAATTCACATAAGGTGGCAAAAACCCTCAATCATAGGATGCTTGCAGTACAAGAGATTTCTTCTATCAATAGGCTATTCGAACAGATTTCTAGAAATCAATTTTGAACACTATTTGAAAGTAACAGATGCATTGCACCAGGTTCTGCTGCATCAGACAAGCTTGCTAACCTAGATATAAATGAATGTTAAAAATCAGAGATATCATCTTGCCAAACAGCATATTGAAATACTAGAATATTGACAATGTTATCTGTAATATGATTTGTTTACGAGAAAGCAAACGTAAAATAACTACAACAAACATTTTAAAAACAGAATATTTAAATAAATAAAAAATCAGTGTCATCGGTGCCAACTTTCCATACCTGAAAGTTGTTTAGTGATTCATAATGTTTTGAATCCAGTTGAGAGTCAGTTGGCGACTGCAATTGATTGGATAATTGATGTGCCTTATCAACATATATAACAACCTTCCAAGACTTCACTCAAGTTAGATGTAAGCTGTTCCAGAGGCCTCAAGCACGCAGCAACAACTTTTTTGCAAGTCTCACCAGTTTCTTCAAAAAATGCAGCTCGGCGCCAAGCATCTACATTATTCTCACAAACCATACAAAGATCAAGATATGCAAGATACTGCGGAAGAGAATCCGGAATGCTCTCCTCAAGGGCTGCAAGGAGAGGCTCACTGGGATTTGTCTCTGCTGCTGCAGAACCTTTCGGCGGTGCAAATAAGTACCTTTTTGTGTGTAGCACCTTCATAGTAACAGAAAGATGTCAAAAGAAGTAGGGATTGTAAGAAGATAGACAACTATGTCTAATTATCTTCAAAAGTAAGAGGTAATGCCTGCACATAACCTATTGCAAAGTTATAAACCAAGCAACACAACATAACACAAGCATATAGCCATTTGCAAAGTAATTTTCCTTGCAAGTAATGCAGCAGTGAAACAAATAATAAGATGACAAAGTCGTTCCATATGATACCCTATTGCAACAGTATTTTGAAACTGATCCATAAAGATTTAAAAACAAAAGGATGAAAATTCATGAAGCTTGGAGAGGATCAAAGAGTGGCAATCACTCCCGAACTAAAGTTTTGCTATTTTATGTTCTTTTTAGATTTATAAGACCATTAAAGTGTTGTTCTCTCATTGAAGTAAAATATCCAGAGGATGCATTTGAAAGCAGACAGACAGACACTTCAAAGCCTGCTCTCAAAACTCAAACCTGCACTGGCGTCATTGGAAACCCAGGACTTTTAGCACTACTATGCTCTTTTAACTTCCTCAAGAAAACATTATATATTATTTAAAAACTGAATCAAGTGAAGATCTTTTATTAAGAACATTATTCCTATAATTTAATTCAAGCACGACAACTAAAAGACAGGCGTTTGGTAAATTTTATCCATGAAAGCATTGGCTAGTCCTCATTTAGAGAAAAATTTATATATGCCTTTTCTACTGTTTGAACCTTCCAGGGAAGAAAAATGTGGTTGGACATTCAGTTAACTTGCCTCCAAGCAATAAGTATTGGACATTCTCCTGTCACAAAAAAAAAAAAAA
>Ga0325404_1005771_pt1 | contig 13035 bp, 9 predicted proteins | sample PopdelMetagenome_18_FD_205664 | JGI IMG/M metagenome (GOLD analysis project Ga0325404, IMG submission 205664) | Populus deltoides microbial communities from Bellville, Georgia, United States - Xylem-Control-R1 | ecosystem: Host-associated > Plants > Phyllosphere > Stem > Wood/Secondary xylem... | reverse complement strand
ATTGCCGGTGAAAATTTTATTAATTTTTATATTTTCTGTATTTTGTCTGAAATTATCCATGGAATATATTCCATCTCTATATACGTTAGCAATTACTGACGAAAAATATTTATTTCAATTTTCATTGGAAATTACTGATATAATATTTTTAGTTCGCATTTCTAATGCCATTTGCTAATTTTCTCACAGAGATAAAGTAAAATTCTGTAACGTACAAGTAAAGGGGAAAATGGGATCTAACATAGATGAGAATCTTGAAGTAGAACATAACTATAGTTGCTGAGACTACTAATTTAAATAAAAATATTAAACAATCCTTTGCAATGGGATCTAACATAAATTCCTCAATTTTTATACTTTTTTTTTATTTAGGAAAAATAAAAGAACTACTTGAAAAAAAAATGTGAAATTGATTAAAGTATTGAGTTATAAATGGATTTAAAAACATAAATATTAAATATGTAATTTATATGAATACGAGGACTAACTAATTAGGTTTGGTAAACAACAGGGACTGAGTTATAATTACCTGAAGATACCAATTCCCTTTTCTTTTAATGGTCATGGATGTCTATTTGTGACCTCCTTTCAAGGAAGGCTTGAATTAGTGGGATTAATTACCATGTAAAATGCTGACAAAAATAGTATACATATTTGTATTACATCATCCCCTGCTCTCTTCTATAAAACAGGGGAGCCTTTGATTTGGAAAGAAACCTTAGTATCTCTTTTATATTTAGGTTAGTCAATCTTCCAAATCTCATACTATACTAGAAACGTCACCAACAATGAAGCAACTTTCCATCCTCTTTCTGTTTCTTCTTCCTCTCTTAGCCTCATGCGAGGAGAAGCAGGTTTCTTTTCTCTTATGATCTGTTCATGTTCATGTTTTATTTTTTACTTAAGAAAAAGAAGTTTTGTTAAGTCGTATGCTTTTATGGCAATATAACAGGTCTACATAGTGTACTTCGGAGAGCATAAAGGAGACAAAGCATTGCATGAAATAGAAGAATTACATCAGTCATATTTGTATGGAGTGAAACAAACTGAAGAAGAAGCTACAGCCTCTCTTCTTTACAGCTATAAGCACAGCATCAATGGCTTCGCGGCATTGCTAAACCCAGATGAAGCGTCCAAGCTATCAGGTATATATAAGAAATCATCTTATGATTTCGCTTGCCATGTATATATATGTTCATCCTTCTGAATATCGTAGCTTAAATTATACATTGCAGAGTTGAAAGAGGTGGTGTCAGTCTTTAAAAGCAACCCAAGAAAGTACTCAGTGCAAACAACAAGATCATGGAGATTTGCAGGCTTGGAAGAAGAGGGACATAACGTAAATCATGGCTTCGGCGGGGGCAGAGACCTACTAAAGAGAGCAGGATATGGAAAACAAGTCATAGTTGGGCTCTTAGATAGTGGTAACAATAATTCTGGCCAATAAAAACTTCATATATTGTTCTCTAGTAGATTTCTAGTTGTCGATAACTCTTCGCTCATGTGATTCCTCCTTCATTATTTTGTAGTTTAGTTATCATGCATATATCCATATAATGATAACTCTTCGCTCATGTGATTCCTCCTTTCCTTATTTTGTAGTTTAGTTATCATGCATATATCCATATAATGATAACTGATTGGTTCTGAGAAATATGATTCAATGTGATAATGTCAGAATGGTTTGTGATAATATTACCAATCAGGTGTGTGGCCAGAATCACAAAGCTTCAGGGATGAAGGGATGGGACCCATCCCAAAATCATGGAAGGGAATCTGCCAAAATGGGCCTGATTTTAACTCATCCCACTGTAACAAGTGAGTCTTCTGATACCTGTACTCAGTGCTAGTCCCTTCAACTCTATCGTCATGCTTGATTATTTATGCTGTTTCGAAGAATTTAAGCCATGAACGCGAATGAGTTTAACAGCTGGTTATGACCAAGACGTTGGTGTCTTTTTATTGTGAAACATGTCCATGTGTGAGCGGTGACCCTGGTTTAACTTTTATGCCCTTGATTTCTATGAGGGGCATGATTCTGATTTTGAACCCTCTTGCTCTTAATGTGCTTTTTTTGTCTTTGTTCATGGCATTTGGTTAAGCATGATGATGATTGTATCATGAAACTACTGCTGTTGTTATCGTGTCCCAATGCAATATCCCTAGTTAGACTCCACTCTCTTTTCTTCTCCTCTATAGTCATGTCACCATTGCCACATATTTCCATGCATAAAAAGTGTTTGAGCATGTTTCAAATGATGGCTACATGTATAAATTATCATAGTTTGACTGGTACAGAATTCCAAAAGCTAGGTACTGAAACTCAGCACCAAGAAGGATTTTAATTGGACAAGGAGAAAAGATAATAAAGCATCATATTTGATTGGTCAATAACTAGTTGGAATCAATGGAGATATATATTCACAGATGCTTGCTGTGGTGGAATATTATTCACAGAAGAAGTCTTACAAGTCCTGCAAAATTAAATTACAAAAATACAGAACACTCCCAATTAATTAATGGTACTAACTTGAAGAAAATTATAAATACAATTGCATAATTTGATAAATGTGTTACACATAAAATACCTTAATCGTAAAAACAGTACTAGGCCAGATTCCTATGAACTCTTGATTGTAGATTTTTAAAAATTAATTGTAGTATGCCAAAAATTCAACAAGTACGTACTTGTAATTAACAAGAGGATACCATGCCTGTAACTATATATATTATTGTCAATGGATAGATTCTCAACTTTTCCTAAGAACCGAACAAGGTATTTTCATTGCCAGCTTCTAAATGGGCCAGCCCTACACACCATAGATGTCTCTGTTAAGGAGTGATCCTAGTTTGCCTGTTCCACTAAAACAAAGAAAGAAATCAGATCTACGGTTCCTTTTTTTGGCTTCTTACAATTCCCAACATGTGAGCTCTCCTTATCCTGCCGTCGCCCAATGCAATTATTTTTTGTCTGCTTTTGTTTGAATTTAGCCCTCAGTTTTCATCTGTATTTGATTAGTTTCTGGAAGTTAAAACTCGTATCTTTGTATTATAATTAATAATGATCTCCTTCAACAAAAAAAAAAATCTAACTTCTTGGTTGATAAATACATCTATGCATGCATGAGCCAGCACCAGTACTCTCATTTGTCCTAACCATTGCTTGCGAGGCTTACAGAGCTTTGTTTGGTATGCTTTTTTTGAGGAACATTAATCTGAAAGCAATGAAAATTTGTCTTTTGATTTAAAATAATGGCTTGACAGGATGATATGGCAATACTTGAGCTTTTTACAAGGGAAATTTAGAGCATGAGACTGAGGGCCGATCACAAATATGGTGCCCCATTAATGAAGAAAGGATTTCCTCTATTTCGACTTCCTTGTAAGACGAAAACGGGGAATGCTTCTTCTAAAAACCAACACATTTAAACTTCACAGATTGGATTTTATAAGTTGACTGCTGAATTATCTGGCAATGAAACTAATCATAATCATGGTCTTAAGTTAGTATGATAATGAACATGTTAAACAACTTCATGATTCTCTCTAATTGAAATTCTTTAACAAACTAGTCATACCAAAGCAACCCAAATTAGATTCTGTCCTTAAAACTCTATGGTACAAACTTGGGCGTTTTGCAGGAAAATTATTGGAGCTCGATACTACATCAAGGGTTTTGAAAACTACTATGGACCACTGAATAGGACAGAGGACTCCAGGTCACCACGAGACAAGGACGGCCATGGGACTCATACAGCATCCACCGCTGTTGGAAGCCGGGTCAAAAATGCAGCAGCTTTGGGCGGCTTCGCTCGTGGAACTGCCACGGGTGGGGCTCCGTTAGCTCACCTGGCAATATACAAGGTTTGTTGGGCGATCCCGAACCAAGAAAAGGCTGATGGAAACACATGTTTCGAGGAAGATATGCTTGCAGCTATTGATGATGCCATTGGTGATGGAGTCCATGTTATGAGCATCTCCATTGGCACCCGAGAACCCACTCCTCTCAAAGAAGATGGTATTGCTATTGGTGCATTCCATGCTTTGAAAAAAAACATTGTGGTGGCGTGTGCTGCAGGGAATGAAGGCCCTGCCCCATCTACATTGTCAAATCCAAGTCCTTGGGTTATCACAGTAGGTGCTAGCGGCGTGGACCGTGCATTTTTTGGACCCCTTGTGCTAGGAAATGGGATGAAAATTGAGGTAAAAAAAAAAGATTTTGTTTGATAATTATGGTTGTTTATATCCGGTTTACTTGGATCATTAATTTATTTATTCTTAAATTCATATTTTGATCTTAGGGACAAGCTGTTACTCCTTACAAGCTGGACAAAGATTGCCCATTAGTGTTTGCAGCAGACGCAGTTGCCTCCAATGTCCCCGAGAATGTAACAAGGTTTCTCTCCTCTCAAAACAATTTACAGAGACGTCTTGGTTTATAGTATATCATCATCACTCATGCTATATTGTGAAGGAAAATGATTGTTAACAGGCTGGTGTAGTGATTTCATGAATAACGAGGGATTTTGACGGAAAACTCACCATAATATAGCTAATTGGTAGTGATCCCCTCTTATTATTTTGTAGGTATATACAGTATTTTTATAGCCCTGATGCGTGCATTTTACCTGCTTTATTATTCACTGACAATATGTTGTAGCGTTGTATACTATTAAGTGTCCGTTTGTAAATTTCCATGAATATCGGGGTTCATCTTCCTGTAACTTTCACCAGTTTTCCTCTTTCTCTTCTCTTGATTGTGTTTTTTTTTTTAGTTATTATTAAATATTTGAGGATCGGAACCCCAACAACTTCTTTGGCAATCATCTGTTTTCGAAGATTTTAGAGTAAGAACTTCCAAAACAATTCTCTGTAGCATTATGTAATCAATACTTTTTAATATGTTAATGCAGCCAATGCCTTCCCAATTCTCTTTCACCTAGAAAGGTCAAAGGAAAAATAGTACTGTGCATGAGAGGGTCTGGAATGAGAGTTGCCAAAGGAATGGAGGTGAAAAGGGCTGGAGGTTTTGGTTTCATCTTAGGAAATAGCCAAGCAAATGGGAATGATGTAATTGTGGATGCGCATGTTCTTCCAGCAACTTCAGTAGGCTACAATGATGCCATGAAAATTCTCAAATACATCCGCTCCACCAAGAATCCAATGGCTAGAATTGGGCTAGCAAGGACAATTTTACAGTATAGACCAGCACCAGTCATGGCTTCATTTACCAGTAGAGGTCCAAATGTGATTCATCCTTCCATTCTCAAGGTGATTAATTTGCTTATTTTTCTTGTTCTCCTTTTCTCTGATATCCACTTCTTACCAAAGAAATATGTGTTGGCCAATGGAATAATTCCTCAGAGGAAACTTAGTAAGTCTGAATCTGCTAGTATAGCTAATTGTCTTCGAAGACAATAACGGAAACTTTTTTGTCAGCCGGACATAACAGCTCCGGGAGTAAACATATTGGCCGCATGGAGTGGAGCAACAGCCCCATCAAAGTTGTATGAAGACAAGCGATTGGTTAGGTATAACATTATTTCTGGAACTTCTATGGCTTGTCCTCATGTAGCTGCTGCAGCAGCACTTCTCAGAGCAATACACCCTGAATGGAGCAGTGCTGCTATAAGATCTGCCCTCATGACCACCGGTAAACATCGATCCTTCTTCGGTATCATAATTCTGTATGTCAGTACTAATGATACTTAATGCTCCATTGTTTGATATGCAGCCTGGATGAAGAACAACATGGGTCAGCCCATAGCCGACCAATCTGGCAATGCCGCGACTCCATTCCAATTTGGTTCAGGGCACTTCCGTCCAGCAAAGGCAGCAGATCCTGGTCTAGTCTATGATGCATCTTATACGGATTACCTGCTCTATCTTTGCAGCTATGGAGTCAAAAACGTTTACCCCAAATTCAAGTGCCCAGCAGTATCACCGTCAATATACAACTTCAACTATCCATCAGTGTCACTTCCCAAGCTCAATGGCACTCTAAACATTACAAGGACTGTCACAAACGTTGGTGCTAGCAGTAGTGTCTACTTCTTTAGTGCCAGGCCACCTTTGGGATTCGCTGTTAAAGCGTCGCCGAGTGTTTTGTTTTTTAATCATGTAGGGCAGAAGAAAAGCTTCATCATAACAATAAAAGCTAGAGAAGATTCCATGTCAAATGGTCACAACAAGGGTGAGTATGCCTTTGGCTGGTACACTTGGTCTAATGGTCACCATTATGTAAGAAGCCCTATGGCAGTATCTTTAGCATAGGGCACTGTCTCCTCCCTCGTTTCTATTTTTCTTCAGTTCTTTCTTAATTTGCGCATTATAGGAAGCTCAGAGCTGATAGAGAAAGATTTCAATTTTAAATATATTTGTAAACCCCCTAGTAATATCATTAATAATAATAAAAGTTAAGATTATAAAAAATAAAGGAAAGTGATAAATTAAATTAGAAGAATAATGATAGATTTGAGAATTTGAAATAAAATGTTCTTTACGGGTGTTAAAATAAAAAAAATAGTGATACTAAATAAATAAATAAATAAGCACATAAATGTGAATAAAATTTTAAAAGTGAATTGCATGGAACTGAAAATATCAACGTGTAACTTAGTGTAACTTAGTAAAATTTAAAATAACTCGAGTAAAATTTGGTATAAATAATATCAGCATTCAAAAAATTTTACTCGAAAAACATAAAAGTTACTATTAAAGAACATAGAAGAAATTTGTGAAAATGTTATGTATATATAGGTGCGCGCGCGGGGAAGGAAAGGAAAAAAGCAAAACAAATTTGATTTTCCAAAAGAGAAGGAGAAGCATTCGATCAAGAGATGGGAGAAATCAAAGCTAACAAAAATTCCTCAATTTAAAAGTGTTAAAGCTTTGGCTATAGATTCCTCAATTTAAAAGTGTTAAAACTTTGTCTATAGCTTGGTAAGGTGTCCTAACACTTTTAAATAAGATTCATGAATAATTTATACTTTAAATTAATTGAACTTTGTGAAATTAAAACTTAGAGTTCTTGATAAATTTTAGAGAAAATTTCAATTGATTTTGAAATTGTGTTAAGATTATTGAAATGAGTATAGAAAGTAAGAAATTATGGCAATTGAAGCAAAATTTTAGGTGTTCTTGAAGAATGGATTTTTGGCCAAAAAAAAGCAATTATAATAAAAAAAATTAAGAATTTTGATAAGATGATAATATTATATAGAAAAGAGATGAAATTAATATTAAAGAGTGAATAAAACATGAAATTTTTATGTTTTTCTTTAGTTTAAATTTCGGCTAAAAACAAATAAAATTAAAATTCCCACAATTCATTTCATCATTCAAATATATATATATATATATATATATATATATATATATATATATATATATATATATATATATATATATATTTGAAGAATAAAAGAAAATTTACAAAAGAAAGAAGAAAATTTTCATGTTTCTCTTTAAATCTAAATTTTTTGGCAAATGAAAAGATAATTAGAAGGATTTCATTTATTGATTGTGTCAATATGAAAAGTAAAATAATAATATTAGTTAAATTTTGATATGAATGAATACACTTGATTAAGGCGTTTGAGTGAGAAAGAGTACATGTATATTTATTATAAATGTGAAAAGAAATGATGTGATATACTTATCAATTTAGGAGAAGCTATTAGGCCGACACCGCAGTAGAGAACTTTAGCTCGAGCTCAGTTATCAGGTAATTATGTGGTGCCTGAATTTATTATTGGTCAATTTGTATTTTTATTTGATTAATTGTGGATAATAACTTAGAAATTGTTATATTGTTTACTTGAGGAAATAAAATATGTGATGCGATGAACTAATTCCTAGACTAAATAGAATTAGTACCCTGGCGAATGGGCGTGATAAGGAATTAATTCTCTAGTTAATAAGATTAGGACCCTGGTGAATGGGTGAATCATTAAACTAATCTTCCAGGTTGATAATTAGTGTCTATTGAATGGATGAGCGAGAAATTAATCACCTATTAGTGGAATTAATGTCCAGGTTAATGGGCAATAAGAAGAATTATATTTTTTATTAATGTTCAAGAATTAAGGATTATTGGAACATTTAATTGAAATATAATACTTGACAAACAAATTAATTTCATGATCTTATGAGCAAATTTTTTTAAAAAAAAAAAAGAAGAAGAAAGTAAGTAAGAAAGAATTTATTAATATTTTATTTCATCTGTCTAATTGAAATATTATTGTATTAAATCAATTTTCAGGTACATCCCCATATCAGACTGAACAATAGATTAGTTTTCCTTATATTTTATTGGGTATCATTTTGTAATGAATGAATTTATTATTTTGTTATGTAATATAAATTTCAGAATTTAACGTGTCAATAATTTATCGAAATGTTTTTTTTAGTATAATTTTAATTATGAGTTTCTTCTTTAATTATGTACTTATTTCAATTATAATTTTTTTATGGTCCATATTTATAAATCTTTGAATTGTGTAATATACTTTAGTTATAATTTGCAGAATAATTCAGTAAATTGTATCTATGTAAATGTGTTATATTGAATTATTTAAACATGTGTGATTTTGATTATTGAGAAATGATGATGTAATGAGAAGAGAAAGTCATGGATGATAGGACGAATAAAAAATTTGATAATTGAAAATTATGAAAGAAAAGTCAATAACTTGATATCTAAAAATACAAAGGAGACTTTGCTGGATTTTTTATTGATTACATGAAAAAAAAAAATTACCCAAATATTAAATGAATTATTATTTACTTACTTTTGTTTTGAATGTAAATTTTAGGATTGTTAGAATATTATTCCATGGAATTAAAGCTTAGCCTTTGCTTTCATCCACAATTAATTATAGTGATTTGCTCCTGGAGAGCGTTCCCAGAAATGTAGATGCAAGTTCTTATTTTTATTAATGCTGTTATTTATTTCTAAGTACTTATTACAATTTATATTGCAACGGAAAAATATATATATATAAAAAAGGAAAATTAATTTATTTTTTTTGGCTTGGTTTAAGAAAAGTGATGGAAGTGAAGTTTTCTTTATTTCTATAAATTGATGGAAAATAAACAAAACCTTTTTTTAGTGGATTTTATAAGAAAAATTCTGTCAATTTTTTTTTATTTCCTTTGAATTTTTTCTCAATTCTGGTGTTAACTTGTTTGTGTCGAAAAGAAAAATCAAAGATTTATTTAATTTTTTTTTCTTTTTTATTTCCAATTTTAGTATCCAAAACAAAGTAAAGTATCTTAATTTTCTTCACATTTTTTCCCTCAAAACAAGGAAACGGAGGCAATGCTATCTTTTCATTTCTAATTTCCTAACATATTACGATGGGAGAAACATTACAGAAAAAAAATAGCAAATACAAATGGATATATCAACAAAAAAAAATTTATCGATAGATTACAGTAATTTTTTCCGACTAAATATACATTTAATATATACCGAGAGAATTACAGTGGAAAATAAAAAAATAAAAAAATCCAAAAATATGATTACATTCTATTTTTATAAACAAAATTTCTGACATATTTAAATTTGTTAGTTAAATCCGTCTGTAATATTTAATATATGATCCGATAACAAGCGACCCGCATCTCTCCCTACCCCATTTCTTCTTCTTCATTTATTTTTCTCTGCAACAAACAGCACACCCCCTCTCCCTAATTTTATCACAAATCAACCTCTCGGTACAAATCTAGCAATCCCAACACTCAGTTTGTCAACATCCTTATTTTAATTCAAATTTTATTGAGGATTCTCTACTTCAAGTAAGCAAAACTACCCCTTTTTTTTTATCTAAACTCAATTTTAAAATGTTAATTTTTATTATATATTTTTGTAGTATATGTATTTTGTTTTGGTGTTTACTTGTTTTATAGCTTTTTCTCACATAAATTTATTGTATGAATGTATGATTTGTACATGTTAGGGTTTGTTTGAGAATTTGTAAAATTATATTTGTTTGTAAATTGATGAAATTTATTTTGAATTTATATCTTAGGTGTTTTGTGATGAAATAAATAATGGTTTATATATGTATTTTGTTTGAGTGTTTACTTGTTTTATAGCTTTTACCTATAGAAATTTATTGTATAAATGTATGATTTATACATGTTATGGTTTGTTTGAGATTTTGTAAAATTATATTTGTTTGTAAATTGATGAAATTTATTTTGAATTTATGACGTAGGTGTTTTGTGATGAAATAAATAATGGTTTATTTAACAGGTTCTTTTTATATTTTGTCAATTTTATTATTGAATTGAAATTTTCAGTAAATGTATAAAAGTTTGAATTTATATACATAATTAATAATAAATTAGTTGTACTATGAAAATATTTGAATAAGTGTGAGTTAAACCAATATTTTGTTATTTATTTAAATTATTTAATTAATTAATAAATATATGTTGTCATCAATATTCTATATAGGTTTAACATATATAATAAATAATAATTCATTCAAAATTTACAGTTGTAGGTAGATCCTCTCCGTCTGTATTGGTCAGAATTAAGGCTCCTCTAGAAAAAAGCATTTCTCACCACATATGGTCCCTCATAGTTTGGCGTCCATTTACTCTGGTCTTCTCTCGATGCTAGTGAGATCTTCTTCAACACCAAATCTCCTTCTTTAAACACCCTTAGTATGACCTTCATGTTGTATGCTTTTGTCATTTTGCTTTGGTATAATTGGTGGTGGCAAATAGCTGCTAGTGATCCCTATCTTTCTTCAAAGAAGTTATTGACTCCTTGTCAGCACGTTTTCTACTTTTTGAGGCCTTTTTTAGAGTCTTCAATTCCTCCTCCATCATCATGTGTTTATTTACTAGGTCATTATTCTTGGCCCTTCTTTCTTTCAACTGTTTATTTGCCTCGTGCTGATTCTTCCCCTGCTTTAGTTCAACAATCTACTCATCTTTTTCTCTCAACTATTAGTTCAAGAAGGCCTTTATCTTTTCTTCTTTTAGGAGTAAGTCTTCCAGGAATTTCTAATGACTTTTGCTATTACCGAGCTTAATCCTCAGCTTATCTAACTCCTTTTACAGGTCCTCCTCATTGCTGACCCTTTTTCTTTTGGGTTCCATGGCGATGGATGGCCTATCTTGCATCTAGCTTTGCTTTTTTGTCCCTCGAAGCATCCCAAATAAGCCATCATTCCTCCACACTGAATAATTAGGGCTAACTAAGGACACCTTTTGTTGCTCCTCCTTGTGGACTACAACAAGTTGCCCCCAGTCACTTCTGATTAGCCTTTTTAAATAGATAGGTATACTTACCTGCCCCCAGGTTCTCGGCACGTATTGTACTCCTTCGAATTGTTTGGTTACCAATAAGGGTGAGTTGTTGATATAACCAGTCAAGCCGATTAATAGGACCCATGCCACAGCTCATAAGATAAGTCGATCTGCTTACCCAAGGAGCTTTCCATTTGAAATTACTTAGAAGGGGTGCTTCATACTTCTTTACCCATGTCTTTTCATATAGGTCATTCCACTTTTCATTCAGAACCAACCCAAGAGGCCTCATGTTGAACCACTAGAAATTGTTGAAGACTTCTCTTGATATTTCTATGTGGTTGACTATCCATATGAATAACAAAGGAATACAACACCACATTGCTCCTTTCTCATGCACACTACAATGGTTTAGAAATAGGAAAGTTTCAATCAAGATAGCTAAAATAGGGTTATTTTTTGTATACCCGTACTCGATAAAGGCGTTAACATTTTCAATGCTGATAATCCTAGCAACTTTTGAGGAAAACAAAACCAACCCAAAGATGGTGAAGGTGACTACTTGATATTTCTCCTTTTTTAGTTTTTCTTTGTCTTTATTTGCCTTCAGCTTATTCTCAATCAACTTCCACTTTAATCCCCTAATGGACGTCTTGTACTGGTCGACTTGGTCTAGATGCAGCAACTTAGCAACCTTGATGATTGTGCTCTTGATCCTTTATCTGAAATAGACTTTTTAAGGATCATAGGGGAAGTTCAGGATTTGGGCATACTCTTCAATGGTAGGGGTCATATCAACATCCCTGAAGGTAAAACATCTATAGCCCAAATCCTAGAAGTGCATCAAATCTTTGACTGCCAAAATATGAACTAAGTTCCTTATCAAATAAGCAATTCTCCCATTCTTTTTCTCAAACAGAGTCTCATTTATGAACCCCAGGATTGGCACTAACTTCTTTATGTTGTCTACGGAGCAGTGTACTTTGGTTATGTACGATAATTCTTTGACCTTGGTCCTTGGGTAATCTCTTCAACTAATTGTATCATCTCGGATCTTTCCCTATATTCCGAAGGGGTCATGCAAGTCATGGTCTTAGCTTAAAGATTCTGCAGAGTTCAGGACTTTAATCAGGTTCGCAAAGTGAATTATTAAGGAGTTCGTACCCTAAAGGCAGGTTCTAGGTCATTATATGAGGGGTAAACTTTTTACCTGGTCTCAAAAAAGTCTATGAACTACCTAGTAATCACCTTACGTGAAGCTAGTGTAGGGGTTTACAAGTAATGGTTGGGGCACAATGTAACCGTCATTACCTTACATGAAGCTAGTATAAGGGTTTACATTTTGGACATGATGTTTTTTTCTTCTAATTAGAAAAAGAAATGGGTTTTGAAAGACTTAGAATATCGGTCTGTGGGCTTTTAATGTGGACCGAATCTCAAATGAGTTTTATAAACAAATTATATGAACACTATGAAAACATGCGACGTGATGAATATTTTTTTTGTTTTCCTTCTTTGTTTTCTTAGAAATGATAACATGAAAATAAGATGTAATTACAAAACTTGCATGCACTACACACACTTTGTTTTAAGAGGTTTAGCCAAAATGCATGGAATTTGAAATATATATTTTTTTAACATGATCATGAAAACAAGGATGGCTACAACAAACCTAAAAACATGACCCCAAGTCATATTATTCATTCATGTATCATCAAAGCAAGTGAAAACCCATGTCATGATTTTATTTTATTTTTCATTAATAAC
>Ga0325404_1005770_pt1 | contig 13035 bp, 10 predicted proteins | sample PopdelMetagenome_18_FD_205664 | JGI IMG/M metagenome (GOLD analysis project Ga0325404, IMG submission 205664) | Populus deltoides microbial communities from Bellville, Georgia, United States - Xylem-Control-R1 | ecosystem: Host-associated > Plants > Phyllosphere > Stem > Wood/Secondary xylem... | reverse complement strand
TACATATTTTTTCTTCTGTATTTTCACATAAAAGCCAATATCCATATGATATCTCATCCAGATATCAATTCAATACTATATATCTTTACTTCCAAACCAGGAAACTAATCAAATAAAAATTATAGTCATTAGAAGGTCAATTGCAAAGAATTTTGGCACTCTATTTAAGTGCCATACACATTTCTTCTTCAATCTTTTCATACTAAAGATGATATCCATTTGATATCTCACTCAGATATCAATTAAATATTACATATCTTTTCTTCTGTATTTTCACATAAAAGCCAATATCCATATGATATCTCATCCAGATATCAATTCAATACTATATATCTTTACTTCCAGACTTTCCTGGTTGTCAAACACACTAATGTCATTAGTTTCTATATCAGGAAACTAATCAATTAAAATCCAGGTCGCTAGACATGCTGACACCATTAGTTTCCAAACCAGGAAACTAATCAATTAAAATCACAGTTGTTAGATGCACTGACACCATTAGTTTCTAAACCAGGAAACTAATCAATTAAAATCCTGGTCGTCAGACATATTGATGACATTAGTTTCCGAACCAGGAAACTAATCAATTAAAATCCTAGTCGTTAGACATGTTGACGCCATTAGTTTCTAAACTAGGAAACTAATTAATTAAATTCTCATTCTTAATTCATTATATACTTTCGATGTAGTGGATATACTTGTAGTTACACAAAATTCAAGAATAAAATTAAAATCAGTTTGACGAGGCACAGGATGCCTACCAATGCACGTTAGGTACTCATATCCATTCCAATAATATCATGACTAATTCGATACATAACAGTGCACACAAGGTAATCATGTCCATTCAAACATTATCATAACTAATTGATCCATACCAAAATACGCAACATACTCGTATCTATTCTAATATTATCATAACTAATTTGATCCATACTAATGTACGTAAGGTACTTATATCTATTCTAGTATTTAGCGTACCAATACAACAATAGCTTTTGAATTTATCAATATAAGTTTACATGGATTGAAAAGATAAGGTGCGAGGCACCTACCTGCTCCTCCATCCAAACAAGTCCTTCTAACCACAGATGAACCTACTCTAAGCATCTCTCCTGTTTAGATTAAGAGGTAGTATAAGTATCACTTCATAGTATAAGTATCACTTCATAACTTTACCATAATGTGAATTCTCATACTATAATTGAAATCTCATTCGTATAAGTCCATTACTATAATTCATTTTCTTCATTACACACTTCATCCCCATTTTATTACTCAAGAGTACTATTTTGTATTTCATTTATAAGCAGAGTTCTAGACCTTGGTTATGAACATGACTTGACTCTTTTGAAAGGTAAAACTCTAATCTACAACTTTATTGAGGGTAGGGAAACCTAGTTCTGTCCTTAAAGTACCCAAATCCATCTATTATTATAGTTAATGAAATATGTCTTGTAAGGTTGAATTTGACCTTCCTTTAGTTCTTAAGTCATATCAGGAGCTGTATAGTTTCAAATTTATCAATAACAATTCCATTTGAAAGCTTACATTCATACCTACGATGTATTTAAATAAACCAACTCCAAATTATACCATTTTAGGGCTTAATTTAAACCATCATATTAACATCTACAAGCTGCCCAATTTTATACAAGCTAGACCCTTACTCGTTTTTTGGATCATATTTGGAGTTACATAACTCCAAATTAAGCAACACCAATTTCATTTGCAAGGTAACATTTATACCTACAACTGTTATGGAGAAACCTCATTTAAATTTTATCTTCATCAATCCCTAATCTTATTGTAAGGTTAATCAAAAAAATTGTCCAGTTTTCTAATCTACATTTGACAACCATCATCTTAAGCTTTATACAACTTTTGTTTCTAAATAAGATCTTGTTAACATTATTATCATTATTATCTCCTTCCTAATTAAGGTTCATGTCTCATATATGTGCACCAATTAATCTCTCCCCTTTTAACAAGTAATACTCTTGGTACAAGTTTGGCTTTACATGCTGCTTCATCCTTGTGAACCATCACGATGTTTCTAAATCTTTCCCTCTACTTTATCAACACTAAGTCACACCTTGATCTTTCACTCAAAATAACCCACACTAGGAAGTAGTGATGTCATTAGTCAAGGATAACTTTTTCATAATAAATCAACAATTCAAATCTTCCTTGAATCCTTATTTGGCCGAAACTTACTAGGCTTATGTCATCAAATTCTTTCATCTCAATTACCATTTTTCATCCTAATCTCACAATTATATTTTACAAGTTATATTTTAGTCTTTAAACATATTGTCTAGAATGAACCATGTTCTTCCTTATCTCTTTGCAAAAGTGGAATTCCTTAATTTAATAATTTCAGCCTTAACAATTTTGTTTCTTCCATTCTCCTGTATGCATTTTCTAGTTTGGAGCCTTTCTTCTTCTTTTTTCTTCTCTCTCTCCTCCCCTAAAAATTACAGTTTAGTCATTTTGGCTGTTGGTATTTCAACTTCAATCCTTATTCTTTTAATTTCTAATTTTTTATCTTGACTCTTTTATAAAAGTTTTATTTGTTTTTAATTTCATCCTTCAATTCTAATTTATCAAATATTATATTTTGAAGTCAAGTACGCAAATTAATTAAATAAAATAGTAGGGTTTAAGGGAACAATTCTCTCGAGTGACTTCATATTGTTGCCTATGACTAGGTGGTGTGGTTCTTCTAAAAAGTAAAGGGCTATATGATATATAAGACTTTGAGAGAGGGGCATAAAGAATAAAATAGAATTAAAGATTGAAGCTGGCAGAATTTGTGATGGTATAGATGCCATACAATTTAAATGAAAAATTAGGTAATTGGTCAATAAAGTTGTATTATTTATGAATAATGCAATTAGTAGGAATAATTTGTGATTGTCATGAAGGTACGAGGAAAATAGATTGTTACATTGGAGAAATGTTAATTGAGTTAATGGTATGTAAAATACTTTACCTTGTTTTTCTTGATTTCAAAGCTCATGAAAATTGTAAGACGTTAAGAATTTATGGAGCGTTACATAAAATGCACAATGAAACAAAGAAAATAACTTTAAAATAAAAAAAAAATATTAAGCCTAAGAACATAGGGTGTTTTTGAATTTTCACAATGATTTTTTGTAATTATCATGTTAGCTCAGGAACAATTTTATATTTGGCTAAATAAAATAAAACAAAAATAAAAAAGTGGTTGTATATATGGCACATCCAAGGGTACATGAAAGGCGTCTACACCCTTTAGTCGATACATGCAGCACCTCCTGACATCCAAAAATACCCTTTAGTCGTGTCATTCGAAGCGTTGCCATGTCTATTCCTGTTAGTGCAGCGTGTTTCACATGTGGTGGTTTAGTTTGGCGTCAATATGCCTTTCTTTTTTTTCTTCCTTCTCTCTCTCCTCTCCAAAAAATTACAGCTTAGTCCTCTTGGTTGTTGGTATTTGAACTTCAATGCTTATTCTTTTGACTTATAATTTTGGATCTTGACTCTTTTATAAAAGTTTTATTTGTTTTTAATTTCAACCTTTAATCCTAATTTATCAAATATTATATTTATCAATGTGGTCCTCATTCTTTGGATTTCTATTTTTTTTCCTTTGCCCTTTTGTAAAAATTTTAGTGATTTTCAATTTCATCATTCAATTCAAATTGATGGTATTATATTTTTCAATTTGATCCTCATTGTTTTGATTTTTTTTTTCTTGACCTCTTTGTAAAAGTTATAATTCTTTTCAATTTCACCAATTAATTATAACATTGTTTTTATTTTTCATGTCAATTTTGATCCTCATTCTTTTTCTAAAAAAAAATTATTTTACTAAATTGATTTTTTTTAAAATTTCACCCTTCAATTAAATATAAAATTTATTTTATATCTTAATTTGATCCTCATTATTTTATTGCTATTTTTTAGAATCCTTTTGTATAATTATTTTTTTTCAATTTCATTCTTAAATATTTAATTGATTAGGTCCGAGTTTAATAACTCAGGTTATGAATTTGAAAATTTATTATATTTTTTTTATAAAAGAATTTTATAATTCTTTTTATTTTTTTTCTCAGATTATTCAAATTACATTATCTGGGCTATAAGTTTGACGAGATATCTCAGAATGACTCAATCCTAATTAGTGTATTTACAGGTTTGTCATAATTAGTTTTTTATGTTATTTTTTATCCCATTTAAGTACCTAAACAATATTTTTTTATAAAAAAAAAATATAGTCTAATCCACAGACAAGCACGGCAGCAAGGCTAGTAAATTAGCTAATTAAGTAAACATAAATAATTTTTAAAAAACTAAATATTTGGGCCTCACTTTACCTGGTGGGCTTTCTCATTAGCCATGCTAGCTTGAATCAACGGTTGAGTTGGGCATGGTCCATGAAATTGTGGCGTATGTATCTCAGATTGTTTAGTGCTCCTATAGGAATCGGTAGTGTTAATTGAAATCTAGCCATACACTGGAAACTTGGAACGCTTTCCAGTGGTTGACTTGTTAATTGAAATCTAAACATCCACGAAGGGGACGAAGTCGCTTTGACTACAGAACCGCATGTCTGTTGGAGCAAATAGGATGATCGGTAACTCGTGATACTGCAAAAATCAATCATTTGGTATCGGAGTTACCGATCATCCAAATGATTGATAAATATAACTAAATTATAATTCAAAAATCATCGGAGACATGAGAAAAATCAGTCATTTGGTATAGGAGTTACCGATCATGCATGCAAAATTCACTCTCTTTATTCTTTACATGCTTCTTAAATACTATTTTTATTTAGATTTTAATGATATTTTATACAATTATTATGTATATGATATAAAAATAATATTACTAATAATAGATTTTGAACATGATAACCTTTATGATATTTTTAATTTTTAGTCACATAAAATATAAATATGGTATTTTGATATTTTCTTTAACTTGATTACAATTATAAAAAAAAAAAATTAACAAAAACAAATGATAGTTCACAAACAAGAACTTTCAGGTTCAATAATAAACTAGATATTTTTTTTGCATTTTTTATCACCCACGAGTAACTATTGAGACCCTAAAATATAATTCCTCTAGTAAAATTTTTAAGCTTAAAACTTCCATAAACTCACAATAAAATTAATTTGAACTCATGAAATATAAAATATAAATATATATTATTTATATTATATATCGAGAACCATCTCTGAAATGATTAAAAACCTAATATAGGATTTATATTTTATTATTCTCTAACAAAATATTTTATATTACATAAAATTTGAACTTACATAAACTAACAATATGGCAGGGCAGACAAGAACAGAAATTCAGGCAGTTTCTCCACACCTTGAACAGCACAGGAAAAGGGAAGGAAAAAAAAAAAAACAAAGAATCTCAAGTCCTATTTGCTTCTTCAGTAATCGGTACAAAATCTACTCATCTCCAAAACAAGTGGAGAAAAACGTACAAGAACAGCATGTATCAGTTGTCATCAAGATGTTGTATCTCACCCATCATAATGCGATTGCTAGAAACCTTGAAGCCAAGGAGAGCAGGATCAATCTGCCTTCCTTTCTTCCCTTTCTTTTTCCCACTTCGTCCAGTCAGTGAACCATCAGATGATTCCAAGGCAGCCGCATTAGCCGCTTCAGCCTCAGAAAAAACAGGCTTTTTTAGCACATCTATGAATGATGTCTCTGTTATACCAGCATCATTGTAAGACGCAGTCCTCCTAAAACGCACTTCTTTCATGCCAGATGCTTGAGTATCACCTCCCCATGCTGCTGCTAAATTCTCCACAGACTCGTTCCTCCTTTCTGAAATTTACCAAAGTTTTTTTTTTTTTTTTTGTAAATCACCACAATTATCCAAAACCCAATAAACAAAAGACAACAAATCTGACACTAATGATATACCATCAGAAGTTGCAATGCTTGTTGGATTTTTATGCTTGTTATGCGAAGCAGATGCCATGTCTGACAAAACATCCAGGGAAGATATGGCTCGGGACACTGGTGGGTGTTTATGCAAGGAATTGTCAAGCCCTTTACTTAATATAACCCTGTCCACAAGCATTTTTCATGAAAATCAATATTAGTTTCAGGTTAAAATAGTACAACTCGCAGCTCCTATGTTTATGAAGCAAGTCCTTACTGATAGCTCCCGATGTCATAACACCACAGATTTACAGGGGAAAACCCATAAAAGATTTACACATGAACAAACACTGAAGTTGCTAATAGTCAAGTCATGCATAAATAGTTTGGACCACAGAGCTCATATGCAAAATAAGTAAATTGTGAAATTCAGGAGTTAATGTCCTTGCCGCCACAAATAAGGCTTTCTCTGTTCACAACACCGGTGATATTGAATCAGCCCTTTGGCTTTGCAGTGGATGTAGTTTTTACTGCACCACTTGAGATGTAAAGTTTTTACTTTATCATAATAAAAAGAAAGAAATTAAAAAAGTGGTTTGGGTGACAAAAATATCTCCAACTCACTTTTCATTCTGAAGCAACTATTTGAAAAGAAAAGCAGGGGCAATGTAAAAAAGTACCCTATGGTTAGGCCCATTTGCAGTCCAGCAATGGTTTCAAAATTTGGCACTTCAAGATTTATGGTTTCCTCTGTTATCTTTTACCTTTTTTCACGTCAGTTAAGTTGCTAGAAATAAGTCCAGGATACAAGCAGCTAATAAGACAAAAGATGACATGACACCATGTTAATGTATGCACATGCACAAGGGGACCCACAATCCAAACCAGTCAAGGTGCAAGTGTTCACCCAAATAAATTGCATCTTGTTTTAAGCTTCTTAATAAAAAGAAATCATAAGTTGCACCTAACCTACCAAAGAGTAACAATATATGTGCTACGATACCAATTGTGGAGAACACGATATTCAAGATGGAGAATTAACATCATTGTTATCAAGAGAAGATGATGCGTTCCGCCTCATTAAAAACAATACTATGCCACAACTCAGCTGAGAAACATTACCTGTCATTAGAAACCTCTTCACTGGTCGAATTATCTAATCCCATCTCATAGCCATGTAAGCCTCCATATCCACCTGCAGATTTTCACAAAACCTCTAATATCCATCTAAGCACATGAATGATATCTGACGAGATGGCAGAGAAATTACCAGCACTGCTTAGTGAACTATGCCTGCTATGGGCATTAACAAGATCCATAGCAGTTTCAGCTTGTTCAACAAAGTTTTCTTCAATGTGTGAAACAGACCTGGACATGGCCCTCACACATTTGGACCCAGATCTGTTATCCAATTCTGCCAAGTCTTTATCCTTGGTATATTTTGAACCAAACCTGTTATCCACATGATTAGCTTGAGAAGTATCTATCATGCCAGACAAAAAAGTTGGTTCTTCCAGTAGTGCTCCAGAATTTGACCCATGCAATCTTTCACCATTTCCTAGGTGTAATTGACCACTCAAGGCCATGGCAGGATTATCATGCAACAGAGAATTTGAGTTCAAATGTTGAGGCCTATCCATAAATGAGTTATTCGTGGCAACTTCTTGATCTGGATTATGATTTGAAGAAGATGAATCAGTGATCGGCCAAAAGGATTCCCGAGACTTTGAAGAGGATATAAGGTGCCCATAATCATCTTCTGATGAGTGAATAGACTGAAGACCTATTTTTTGGTGAAGATCCAATAAAACTTGCTTCGAGCTCTCCTCATCTCGTTGACCTGATAACCAAATCCTAGAGTTTCCAGAAGCTTCTGAAACATTTATTTTTCTTTCATTTTCATGATGCAGCTGTTGCATCCCTCCTTCAACCCAACTATTCTCTTGCTGCCTTCGTTTTCCAGGGAAGTAGTTCTCTGTCATTTCAGGATGAGAAGAATAAATATCATCAAGAACTTGTTGGTCACAAGAGGGAGCATTTGAAGAAACAGAACCCAGTTGCTCAGCAGGATGCATATATAAATGTTCTGCTGAATCTGGACCTTGTGAATGACCATTTACATTATCCAGCTTAATCCCTAGTGTGATAGCAGGAAGAGAAGTCGGATGGTCAAATGCCATAGAGCTAGGCTCATAAAACCCACCCTGATGTAACTCCTGTAAAGCATGATTCCATTTGATGTGGCTTAAATGTTCATCATGTGAGGATTGCCTCTGCTGTTGCAGGTGACAATCTGAAGTGTTAAATCCTGTAGACCTTGCCAAAGACAACTCTTGCGCCTGCATCTGTTCTAGCTGATGATGGAATTGCAGGTCTGAAGGCAATATATTACCATGCTTCACCTGTGATAAGAGGTCTAAGATATCAGTTTGAGGTTCTTGAAGATTATTCTGGCCAATCTTTGCTCGAATTACCTGCTCCAGTGACAGATCCAAGTGCCTTGGAATATGCAGATTTCGCTGCAGTTCTGGAAGTAGTGTCCTAAATTGACTCCGATCAACCAAGTTGTCTCTCATTGGATCTCCCTTTCCCTGCCCATAGCCAAGATCAGACATCTGATGCTGCAGCAACTGTTCCAGAACCTGCTGCTGCTGCAATTTCATTTGGTACTGATGAAGCTGTTGTTGCTGCTGCTGTTGATGCAGTAAATGATGCTGTTGCTGAAGTTCACACTGTTGCTTCTGTTGCTGAAGCTCAAACTGCTGCCGCCGCTGATGCTCCAACTGCTGCCGACGTTGAAGCTCAAACTGCTGCCGACGTTGAAGCTCCACCTGCTGCCAACGTTGAAGCTCCAACTGCCGCTGATGTTGAAGCTCCAACTGCTGCTGCCGTTGAAGCTCCAACCGTTGAAGCTCCAACTGCCACTGTTGTTGGAGCTCCAACTTTCTCTGCTGTTGAAATTGCAGTTCAATCAGATGAGAAGGGATTTGCTCAAAACCCAGTTCTTGTAAGAAGGGATGAGATACATGATTCTGTTGTTGACGTTCGTTTTGCATCTTCTGTGGCATGAGATGCTGCTGGTCCAAATCATTGAACTCAGGTTGCCTCTGAAATAAGTGTCGAGCGTCTGTGGAACCTAGATCAATGTGGGGGTTCATGAGTGGCTTTTTACTATAATCTTCAGGCCATGTATCTGTATAACGGGATTGATCAGATACTGCATCAAAGGACCTGTGGCTAGCAAGAGCAGCATCACGCTCTGTATAAGGATCCACAGCATGACCCTCACTCATGCTTGAAGCCATATAGGATGCTTGAGCATGCTTCGGATGAGAGTTGCTTCTGAGCTCAGACATCAGCAAGCCAAATGGATGAACTATTTCATCCTGATGAGTACGCATGCCAGTTTCTGAAAATTCATTTAAGATGACAGGGTTGCTAGGAGGATTAGAAACAAAACTCTGAATGTCTGCGGCATCTGTCATCAAAGGGTTGCCACTGCTTCCAGGCCTTCCAGGAAAGACAATTTCTGTATCAAACAAAGATCAAAACAATTAAATTAGCACAAAAAATGGATTCAGAGACATAAACAGCAGAATCACTCTTAGTAACTTACCTTCATCCAAAGAAACAATATTTTGGAATCTTTGATCATCAGAATCCACTGTCCTGGGGCGAAAACCATGATCAGGTATTCTTGACTGACCACTAACACTTGGAATGGCCTCAAATACAGATGAGGCATACTGCAGTTCTTCCCTGACAGAAGAACCCTTGAATTCAAGAGAAGAAGCAGGAGGCAGTGCGCTCCCTTCCAAGCTTTCTCCAACAGGTTCCGATAGTTGTAACTTAGCAGATGGACTAGTGCTTGAAGCGCACCCAGGTTTAAGTTTAAGGTGAGGCATAATATCTCCAAGCTCAAAGAAGGGTAATCCACTGGGAGCATCTGACAAACGAACTGGTAGATCAGTTCCAAAATATCCTTGCTCAAACCATGCAATGATATCAATACCAAGGTATGGTCCCTGGATTGCCCCTTGAGGATCAAGATAGCACAATGATAGCTCCTCAAGTGGAATAATAAAATCAAATAGAGAACTTGAATCGCCAGGAAGCTGGCTACCAATCTCAAAATTAGTTGGCTCATTATCCCCTAACTTAAGGTGCTTCTTTGAAGCCACATCTTCCACTGATGACATTTCAAAAGCTTTCAACTCCACAACATTGTCGCTTGGACCACACTCCCCGACACTGCTGGAATCATCTTTCTTGGAAACTGCAGGCACAAAGTCATCCGTCAACTCTCTGCCAATTGTTGTTGTAAGCTTCTGTGTGCCATCTTTTTGTGAATCCTTTTCTGAAATACATAACAGATGGAATTGCATTAACACAGTGAGATAGAAAAAGTTGAAAACTCAATGTTATGATCACTTACCCTCAGCCATTGATGTATCTAACATCTCAGAACCAATACCTTGACCAGAAGCATTAACAGTAATTTTTCCAAAAGAGTCAGCAATTTCTTCAGTCTTAACAGAGGAATTTGGGTTCCCCTCACCTAAAGGCACCTCACCAAAGCCTGAATAAACAAAAATGTGAGTTAGAAAGAACAGATGGCATGATATGCAAAAGTCAACTGAAAATGGGGCATTGATCACCTGCAGTATTATTCTTTGATGTGTCATTGTCTCTAAATGAGGTTTTCAATCCTCCACTGCTTGTGATTTTTCCCTGCCATATATCTCCAAGGACAGCCTGCAAGAATCATAAGATCCAATTTAAAGCAGTGACAATCACTACAAGGCATACCTTTTACATGACATTAAATAATATTCATATACCTCTTCCTCTGCATCAGGGGAAACAAAAGCCAACGGCTTGATAGCAGTTTCCTGTGTTATTGGAGATGCATGTTCCATCCCATCTGGCATAGGATCAAAACTAGGAAGAGTCTTATGCTTTCGGTAAATGTCAAGAAGTTTTCCCCTTGGATAACAGAATGTATGATTTTTATTCACAGGAATGGACCCAATAGGAGAAGAATTAAGATGCCTGCCATTTTGAAAGTTCCCACTATTGTTAGACCTCCCTCGTCCAGCAGCAAACCGCACATGCGAGCTCTCCACTCGTCCTCTATCTGACCCAAATCCAGGTGCGCTCCGGTACGCAGCAGGTCCACCAGCATGAACTTCCATACGATGGCGAGGCCTCCACTTATCACGAGAATCATTCTCAAGGTCAGAAGTTGGGCGGCTAGCTGTGCCAAAATTTTGTTTGTCGCTGTAAGTGTCTTCCTTCTCAACATCTGCCCTCTTATCAGTTAAAGAACCCTTCTCTTTATCTTCCGGACCCCACCTAGATGACCACTTGCTGTCTCTTCGGGATTCATGCCCAGAAATGCGGTTATTGCTGTCATGCCAACGATCTGAAGAAGACAAAGTCCTATTCTCAGATATATCTCTGGTTGAAACAGAATCAGCGCGATGGTCCTCTTTTCTGCGATCTCTTCTACCAAGCAAGCCTGTATCCCTCTCCTCCTCACGCCAGCGACGGCTACTTTCTATGTCAGAAGCAATCCTCCTCCGATCTTTCTTGTCTTGGGTTCCATCTAAACGCCAATTGTCTTTCAAATTGTTATCAATGGAGTTTCCAAGGGACAAAGAATTTGATGCACGTGTTTCCTGTTATTTTCAGGAACAAGGATCACTGGAAAACACCCAAAAAATAGAGGAAACCTTTTGATAGTTCTAGAAACTCAGGTGACATATAAGTTCATCCCACACAAAAATAAGTGAACAAGTAGTAACTTATAAACAACGAGACAGCATTCTTGCTGACAGATAAAAAGGGGGCGCAGGGGTATTTCCCTATAAAGAGATCAAGATGCCGCCACTGAATCTCCTTAGGTTGAATTATTTGAAAGTTACAGAGTAGAGTTGGACCCAAAACTAAAAGTATTTCAACACCTTGCTAAGTATAACTTCTTGTTAGAAAACAATTGACTTTTAAATCCAATAAATTTCATCTCTGAATCCGGCACGCAACTTATGTAATTTAGAATTAGTTATGGCCCTAGATAAGATACATGGTTCTAAACACCACAACATACAATCACACTAAATGACATAAATTATCCGGAATAACAAGAAAACCTGCAAAACATATCAGAACATCACATCAGCTAACAAAATTAGTAGTATCAAAAGAAATATCCAAGCAAGCATGTATTAATAAATATCAATAAATTAAAAATAACAACAAAAGAAGATCATGTCACCCTGATATAGATAAACTAAAGATCAACTAGTCAATGCGCATGTCCAACTTTAGACAAATTAAATTTCATACCCCTGATGCTCCAGCAGTTAATGACTTAGCATCCACCGGCTTAGCATAAAGCCATTGAGGAGAAAGTGGTATTGTGTTGTCCACAGTCAATTGATCTGTAAGTAGCAAGTAGTGAGAACAATCAATATAATAATACAATTAAAAACTATCAAATTCATGTCGGAAATCTAATAATAAGTATTTGTCAAATAGGTATAATAATTCTTTCCCGCTTAGAATCCTTGAAATACAAAACAAACTACCTTTAGACTCATCTGCCAAACTCAATGGCGCCTTGTTCTCTCCAATTCCTCCTAGATCTACCATTCCAAAAAGAAAGACATTCCTAACTACTATGACTTCCATTCATAAAAAATCAACAAAACCACAATATACATATATATATATATAATGAACATTTATTAAGCTCAGTAATCTACCACCATTGAGCATGAAAAATGCACAGAAATATAAATTAACATCGAAACCATTCAACTTCAACAGTCATGCAACTTGCATTCAACTAAATCAGATAAAATTGTTGCAAAAACAAAACAGAGTAGCAAGTGCAAAAATATAAATAATAGTCAAAACCCTAAAGGTGAGACCAAAACGGTAGTATACATGCCCAAAAAAAAAAGTAACAAATCGATTGGATAAAACAATAGAAAATCGAAATTTGAAATTTGAACCTTTGAAGGAGGAGAGGCGTTCATCGGCTGATTTGGAGGAGAGGAGGAGATCGTCAGGTAGATTGAGCTTTCCGTCAGTCATCGTCGTTATATAATACCAACAAAAATTGCAC
>Ga0325404_1005766_pt1 | contig 13042 bp, 11 predicted proteins | sample PopdelMetagenome_18_FD_205664 | JGI IMG/M metagenome (GOLD analysis project Ga0325404, IMG submission 205664) | Populus deltoides microbial communities from Bellville, Georgia, United States - Xylem-Control-R1 | ecosystem: Host-associated > Plants > Phyllosphere > Stem > Wood/Secondary xylem... | reverse complement strand
TTCTCCGAAGCAGCCATGTGAATTCTGAAGGTTCATGCATGACTGATCAAACATTTCTAGAAAATGGAATATATAGATAGTTGAATATTCAATTTTATTTTCATGAATAAATAAAAGTTCTTCCTTTGATTTTCTAGATAATAAATGGGTGGTTGAGGTCCATAATTGTGCACAGTTTAATGAAATTTGTTTCGATAATTGGGATTAAATAGAGATTAATGTAAAATTTAGTAATTGTTGATGTGAGTATGGAAATTAAGAAATACATTTATCCAAAAGGAATATTTTGGTAATTAGAGAGAAATCAACATTCAAAAACTCAATCACATCATTAATTAGGTGCATTGTCTATTGACTGAATAATAGGCATGTTTTTATGTATGACCTACCATGCACAATCAATTTGGGGCAAACTAGGGGTTAATTTTCGCAAAAAGAAAAAATAAAACACAATGACAAACATTTGAGGTGGCTCCATCCTTGAACAATGAACATTTTATAGTGATGTCATGTCATTAGAACTAAATGAGGGACCTAATTTCTTCTCTCTCTCTCACAAATTGGATCTCGTATCCTTTTCAATTAGGTCAATAATCATAACTTAGTCTTATGCTTAAGATATGGGGAGAGGGACCCAATGCCCTCCTTTTGTTGCTTTAGTTGAAAAGAATGGACACTTTGTAATCAATGACTTCCAGCACATTTAACTATATGTTGTAGCTATGCTTACTTTAAGAAGTTCCCCCTCCAAATTTGTAGTAAAGTGATTCTGCTTCATCTCATGCTTGCAAGATTACAATTTAGATTAGAAAATTCACAGGAGTGGGAGAGATTGGAAAATCCTAAATGAGGCAGGGAAACCAATGAATTGATGTTCTTGCTATTGCTATTTTTCGTGTTGGGGTGGCTCCCACATTTAAGAGCTTTTTGAATCATCATGGGATCTTCCTAGTGGCTAGGCATATAATTCCAACCTTTGAAAAGATATTGAAGATGGTAAAATAAAGTGAGAGTGGATGGCAGAGGTAGTGGCTTTTGATGCTTAAAACACTCCTTTTTCAAAAGGATATCTTCAATTCTATCTAGGAATTAATTTCATTCGAAGCATATGGGAAGAAATTAAAAAAAGAAAGTTTCTTCTAGGCCTCTTTCCGTCGGTTTTTCAATATTTACAAGCAATGAGATATTATTTTGCTCCGTCAAATAAATCTTATTATGTGTGATGCATCTAGCTTCCTCGCTCAATCAAAAAGTCTTTAGCATAAAACACTTACTTACAAACTTCTTTGACGTAAAAATCACAATATGCAATCGACTGAAAATCGGCATGGACAAAGAAAACCTGATTACTTAACTAGATCTTCTTTTATTAGCATAAAAGAATTCAAGAAAAAAGAAAAGGAAGAAAAGACAGGTGGCTTCTACATGTTAAGAATATTCATGGGATAATGATGTTCCAACTTTTTGTAAGCAAAATGTACTTTTGTATGTGAGTTTGGAGCTGCCTTTAAAGTGGACAATTTTGCTGAAATTCCTAATTGCCTTGTATCTATATTCTTACATATGCTATTCAAGCCCATGTCAAGATTACTTAAGTATTTATAATTCACACTATGACCCCTTGCCCATGATGATAACTACTGAATACACATTAATCTACATATATACAACGTTAATGTAAAAGAGGGATCGATATTGCTTGCTTTTACCAGGTTCTCTTTGTTCCATTACTTTCGTTGTCTTTTAAGGTGGTTAAAGTAATGTAATCAAGCAAACATAGGGTTTCAAGGTATTGTGCACAATAGGGGGTAATGATGTTGAAGAGTGAGCAATAATAGAGGGAATGAGAAAAAGAGTGAAAGATGAGAAGGGGGCGGTGGATATGGGAATCCATCTGTCGACATTTATATATTTTGCTTTCTTTTCTTGAGGCAACTCCTTTTCTTTTTAATTTTCTTTTCTTTAATTAATCTTCTTTCTCCTTTAACCTTTGATTGTGCTTGAGTGTGGGGGGATGTTAGATTGGTTTGGGACATGGTGGGGTGACTGTTCAATATCTCCATTCACTTTTGTCAATAGCATATGATAATGGTTCCAAGATTTGGCCATGATGGATTCAATTTTGGTTTTGGGGGACCATCTAATTTGGTTGATGGAGAATACTTGAAATTTGTGAAATTTGACTCATCTTTTATATATTCTCCATACATTTCAACCCTTTTCTTCTTTGTGGCCTTTCAAGTATTATTTTTATTTTATCAAATTCATTTATTAATTAGACAAGAATGGTTATGGTTAGACATTTGGAATTCAACTACGTTTTCGGAATCATTTATTGTATAATCCCTCTCTCTCTCTCTCAAAGGGAAGACAATACTCAAGTCATTAAATTCATATGAAACTTGAATACATCACTTTCATGGAAAATTTGATACTCCATCCACAAACTAACTTTCTATTGACTTTTTCTTGCCTGTAAATTAAAAAGTACTTGTCCTGCATTGGTCCATTTGGTCTGCCCACCCAACTTGAACGTTAAGGTATCTAAGGTAAGCGTGGCAAGCACCAAGAACTTTTTCCATTTGGCAGCAAGAAGATCACACAAGTGATCGATCTATATAGTGCATTTATGATTCTACTTGGAGAAAAAAAAATATCAGTGGGTATCTTTATATGCATTTAGCTATTAGCTGGATGCAAAAACCTAAACCCTTGTCGGGGCATATGGAGAATATGCTGTATGAACGACACTATATATTATGGTATATATGAAGATTAATTTTCATCCAAAATTGGCATGCGATGGCAAGAATAAGTCTAGCTCAACTTAGGAATCAAAATTACCATCTACATGGATTTCATTTAAAATCACTATCTCAACAAGGGGATGCCTTCCCCTCGTTAAATTATAAATGGGTTTCCTATCATTTTCAAAAGACTACAAGGTAAAAATATTGCGAGTATGGATAGTAAGTGTAGGTTTCGAAGTAATTAGCCAAATTTGGAGCATTTAGATCCCATATATATCCAAAATATTGATAAGAAAGTGTAATGATTTTACAGAAAGGTTCTTGTGAAGATCATTTTCTCAAGAATTTCATTTATGAAATGAGTGATCAAACAAATCCCATTACTGAAATTGTTCAATGACAAAGTAATTTTGATAAAAGTCTGTATCTAGAAACGACCGTTTCCATTGGAAGGTTTTACAATTTCTGAAAGAAAAAAGGGCTTGGGAATTATTACCTTCTCAACCTAAACCTCTAGAATGAGGTTAGCGTTAAGGAATGCCTTTGGTTTTGGTAAACCTCATACTCATTTTATTCCAATCCAGAGTCAAAACCACCCTCAATTTGAGATCCCAATTCTCTCGCCAAATTTCTATTAATGATATGATCAGCATGGGATTTCAAAGGACTTTTTTTGAGAAAGAAAAAAAAGTCAAATACAATCAATTGCTCAAGGGAAAAAATAAATAAATTCCAACACTTAACAATATCCACGCAAGTCACCTGCTACATCTTCTGTATATTATTATTATTAATTATATATTTATAAGAAATTCAGTCGTGTTATGTTATCAATAACTGACAATAAATATTATATTATATTATATGGTCAAGAAAGAAAATTATATTTATCTGGTCATTTTTGTTCATGCAAATGAACCAGGTAAGTCTATATTATATTCTATTCAAGTTCAATGTACTTGTTGTGGAAGCATTAATCTCATAATTCGTTGACAATTAGATAAAAAGAAATCACAGATGTTGTCTAATTTGCCTAATTACAGTAACTGATTTTATCAGGATGGTATGTTCTTAGGATGGAATTAAAAATAAAAAAAAATAAAAAAGATTTTAATTAAATCTGTTTTATAAATAATTTTATAATGAATGTCTGTGTTTTTAAAATAGAAAATAAAAGCGTACTGTTTTCATTTTTCATGTAAGAACAGTAATTAATGATAATCTTTTTTATTTTTTAAGGAAAAAAATGCTGGCCCCACCAAATAAGCAACCCATGCCTAGTTGTAAGGAAAAGGCAAAAACACGCGCCAGTTAAAGAAGGGGACAAGGTAGCTAAAACAGGGAAACTGAAATGAAACTGAAATGGGACCCACTCTTGTTCTTCTTGTAGGGTCCACAAACGTGGGCAAACAAATTGTGAATCGTCAAAAAACAGTAGACGCACTGCTGCAACATCACTAACCCACCTCACACGTGTAGAGAGCGGGACCCACTACCTTTCCCACGTGCGATATTTGGCCCCAACCACGATCACGTTCCCTATGAGGCGTGAACCTCTTTTTGCTTTTTTTTTTTTATTAATATTCTTTTTATTGGGGTGGTTTTTTGGATTTTAGCATTTGCTTACGTGGCTAAATAGCATGCATTTGATACGTGGGTGACTGGCAGATATGCCGCTATTATTGTTAATTTTCAGTTAATAAAATTTTAAAAACAGTGATTAACTTTCATGGATGTTTAAATCCCATGATTGCCCCTAAAAATTTTTTATTTATTTTTTCCTAAAAAACAGACCAAATCCACTCGGGAATTTAGAAAATCTAGAAGGATTTTTGTCTAGGAAGTTAATTTACGGAAAATAAATAAATAAATCACCAAATAAATATTATTAAAAAAAATTATATTTCTTCCCTTTTTTTCTATCTAGAAGTCAGTCTTTTGACTTTCTATTTTTTATTTTCTCTCTCTTCATGGCCAAACCTAGAAAACCCAAATCCTATTGTGCCATCATTTATATTGCATGCCCTCTCACCTCTCAAGCATATATTTCTTGCTCCCTCACAAGACTCTCTCATACATATCTCTCCTTCTTCTCCACAGCCAAAATTCACAAGCAAAGAGTTTTAACCACTCCTCATGGCAGTTGAAACTCCTCATATGAGCCTCAATTTCCCTTCACAATTTATCACAAACAGGTACTAAAACATACTCTAAACCACCAAGTTTCTGTCTTTTATGGTTATCATCATCAATTTATCGTTGTTTTTCTTACATGGTTTTTTTTGTTTCGCAGGGATCTTGTGAAAGCAAATCAAGCAAACATGAATTTATACAATACCCAGATGGATTCTGGCCTTGTTTTCAATGAACCAGTGCCTGAAACACTCATGTCGTTCTATCAGTCTTCTCTTGGTTGTGACCCAATTTCTGCTGCTAAGGCTTCTAATAAAGATGATAGTAGTCTCACCTACAATGTTCCTGCTGTTGCTGCTCCAAGAAAGAGGGCTAGAGACTCGATCAATGATGACAACTTTGATGCTTTTCATGCCTCTCAAAAGACCAAAGTCTCTCCTTTATCTTCTTTTATTGATCACGATATCCTCTTTCAGATCCAACAACAGCAATCTGAAATCGACCGTTTCATTGATGATCATGTAAGTTGTTGTTTTTCATAAATTTTGTGCTCCGGGGTTATTTAAATTTTGATAAAAATCAAAACTTCGGTATATATTGAGCTTATTTTTTATATGAAAAAAATGATTTTCAGAATCAGAAAGTTAGAATGGAACTTGAAGAGCGGAAAAAGAGGCAATCAAGAATGTTGGTATCAGCAATACAAGAAGGAATGATTAAGAAAGTGAAAGAGAAAGACGAAGAGATCCAAAGAATGGGAAAAATAAACTGGTTTCTTCAAGAAAAAGCGAAAAGTTTGTACGTAGAGAATCAAATTTGGAGGGATTTAGCACAAACCAATGAGGCCACAGCAAATTCATTACGGAGCAATTTAGAACAAGTCTTGGCGCACGCAAGTGGTGGCGCTGCCACTCTGGCAGATGATGCAGAATCCAGTTGCTGTGGAAGTAGTGATCATGGGAGGTGCACGTTAGCTGGCGGAGAAGAGGGTGCGGTGAAGGATAAGATGGTAGTGGTTAAGGATAATCTTAACCACAACAGGATGTGTAAAAAGTGTGGGGAGAGGGAGTCAAGTGTGCTGCTGCTGCCGTGCAGGCATCTTTGCCTGTGTACATTATGTGGGTCCAATCTGATTGGTTCTTGCCCAGTATGTGATTCTGTCATGACTGCTAGTGTCCATGTTAACATGTCTTGATGACTAATTGTAGTCACTCTCGGTAAAAACATGAAGATAATTCAGAAAGAAGAAAAACATTATATGTAGTTCATAGGAATTTTTTCATTGTTTCACTTCTACTCCCATCTGCTCTTCTATGTTATCTGCTATCAATCCTTGCATGTCAAAATTAAGTTATAGGCTATCCAAATCCATCATATTGCTCTCCTTCCTTGAGAGCATCACTAAATCAGGCTATATATGTGATTGATTGCTTGATTGGTGCTGAATTAGACATCATTTTGAACCCAAGTTTTCTTGATTATTGTTAATATCGGATAGTTAGTGTAATTGATTCTTGGTTTTGTATTATATCCCCTCTAAGAACATGACCCGAAAGAGTAATTGCCTCGAAAAAGGCTAGATGCTAAATTAAGATCAGTGCGGAAGCTTTTATGGCACATCTCATAAGTGGCCTATCAGCTTTTCTTAGCTTAGGGTAAAGTAAAGTGTCGAGCTTCAAATTTCTTGGCTTTTTTTCGTGGTGAATAAAGAAACAGGAAGCAGAAGGGGCAATATTTTCAAGTTGAGTTCATTGTCCAATGACATGGCCTCCTATTAAATTGTCTTTTTGTCCCAAATGGCATGCAAGGTTAAAAACTAAAGTTGGGGTTGCGTGGGATGCCATAATGGCTGGTAGTGTTGTATGTCAAATTAGCATCATTGGCTTTTTTCCCTCGACTTCCTCTTCTTCTTCTTCCTCTTCTTCTTCTTCTTCCTTGAATCATACATAATACCCCATCCAAGTTAATTTCTCCAATAGGGTTTTACTTTTACTTTGTGTGGCTTGCTTTATGTAGCCTGATTTCTCCATTAGGGTTCCACTTTTATATGGGCTAGTGGTCCACAGATGAGATGATGGATCCATAGTACTCTTTTCTTTCTTGTTTTCCCTTTATATTTTCTGAGCAGGCAATCATTAATTTTTGAACGGTAGTAAAAAAAAAAAAAAAAAGGGAAAGTATGATTTTAGATGTACTTCCTCTCAATTGAAGTGGACATGTCCCACCACTGGGCTCCACTTTTACTTTTGCACTTTGTAATTTTTTGCTTGGTCCAGCCGGCAATTTTAATTAGGATAGCACATAATTATGTTGGGGAAATTACATGATCATCGTGATCATATTGGAAAATTAATAATTAGTCAATTAAGGAAACAAGGCGATTTCTTATCCAGCAGGCAGGAAGTAAAACTTGCTTGCAAAACAATCATGTAACGTAATTGGAATCTATCTTAACTTCTAATGTTTGATGATTTATTTTATATAGAACAAGACACGCTATTCATGCTAGGAAGATTCATAAAATAAAATAATTCTATTTGCAATACAAATCCGATTCCATTTGAGATTTTAACATGATCCAAACAAAAACTATTAGTTGCCATTAAGTTGTTTTTTCTAAGACAGAAAAAAAATATATAGAGATAGTATAGGCAAAATGAACATGTTTTTATGTATTATGTTCAAAATTATCACAAAAATAAATTTATTTTAAATTATTGTACCATCTTTTTAAATATACACTTTTTTCCCTCATGGGATTACAAAATCTCATCAAAATAATGGATTAAATCGATGGAGGATTGGCCACTCATATTAAAAAATTATATGTGTGTGTTTTTTTTTTTTGTTAAAATCAATATAAATTTAATCATTAAGACTTGTTTATTTTTGCGTTTTAAAAGTATTTTTGAAAAAAATTAAAATTTTTTGTTTTAAATTAAAATTTTTTGGTATTTTTAGATCATTTTGATGTGTTGATATAAAAAATAATTTTTAAAAAATAAAAAAAATATTATTTTGATACATTTATAAATAAAAACACTTTGAAAAGCAACCATAACCACACTCCTAAACTGGATCCACTCTTATTTGTGCTATTCATTAATATATATATATATATATAACAATTGAGGTAAAACAAATACTAGAAAATTTGGTTCCTATGAATTAAAACAATTAATAGCAGGAAAAACATTATGTATCTTAACCACGATTGCAATGAATTCTTTGAATATAATTGATTTTTTTCTTACACAAACCAAGTTCAAGCAATATGTTGTTCTTAGCTCTCTAATTGATCGATGGAGAGGTGGAAATTAATTTATTAATCCAATTTTGGAAATGTAAACTGTCTGGAAAGGTATATTTTCACTTCACACAAGATCTAGTTTGTGTGGGGGGCAGGTGTTGACATTTAACCTCAGCATCGCCAAGTGTCAAAGAGGACATGACACGTCAGATATTAAACACTTTCATAATTGAGCAGGCCCACCAATTGTACCCGGGCATTACAAATATATTATTATTATTATTATTATTATTATTATTATCCAACCTTCAATTATTCCCAATTCACCGTGTATTAGCACATTGAAAGATTATATGTATCTTTAATTAAATTATTTATTTCTTCTATTAAAAATTAAAAAAATATGCATAATTTGGACATGACACGTCAGATCCAGTTTATGTATTTTTTCTTATATTTATTTCTTCTATTATTAATTAACAATTATAGAATATCAAAAGCTCAATACCTCTCCATAATTTAAGACCAACAGCAGTACAGCACTACTCATTAATTGAAATAACAAAAGCAGCAATTTAGAAAAACTCAACGCTATCAACAGGAAAGCAAGAGCTAGCCTGCCCTCGATAGCTAGCAATTGAGCTCACAATCTAGCTATAGCGAATTTTAAAATAGCAGTAAAATTGCTTAGCCCACTTTCTAGCATTTGGCCATATTGGAGCAGGGGAAGGTGGTGGTGGTGGTTCAGGTCATGAACCTGAGAGAACCCTAGAAATACGCCGAGAACCTGCACAAAACGGACGCTAGTGGGGTGCCTGTGTGGTGGTTGCCTTGTTTGGTCTTGTCTGTCGGCACCTGTTTAATAAAGTAAGCAAAAAGATCAGTCAGCCATGTCGTTTTTGCCTTTGGTTCCTCCTCAAATCTTAAAATCTCCTTGGCATGCAATGGAGAGATAGATGCTGCCAAAGAGGGTGCAAAGCCGACAGATACGTGGTTTTGGGTAATACATATGACACGCACCCTGTAATTACTTTAAATATTTTTTAATTATAAGTATTTGAATCAATATTTACACACATCTAGATTAATTTTAAAAATTTATAAAATTAACAATGAAGTAATCCTTTAATAATCCTAAAATAAAAAATAAAAAAAACAAACTTAAAATAATTAATTAAGCTGCTCCTAATTGTTTTGGTAACAGGGAAAATAACCTAATTGATTTTAGTTTTTTTCTTCTAATTGTTTCTTGAAAATGACAAAAGCTTATGGGCCCAAGTGATAATTCTTGCTTTGTCATTATATATTTGACACGTGTAATCACTATCATGGTGTAAATGCCTGCTTCCTCGTCCAAGTCTTGTCACATTCTTGACCCTTTAAACTCTTGCTTGCTTGTGTACAGATAAATATACATTAAACATTTGGCCCTTCTAGTTTTCTTGGCAACCAAAAAGAGTCGTTTCCCCATGACAAGTACTCCTACCTACATGAACCATGGCGCCTTGCTTTTCTTTTTCTACTTATTTCAACCTTGACAAGATGCTGCTCTCCTTCCTTTGTCCAACTAAATTATTGCTTTCAAGGTGAGTTAGCGGTGCCATGCTATTCATATCATTAATAATTTAGCTAACCACACAAAGTTCTTGGGTGGGTTGTGATGGTGGGGTGGTCCTCGTTGTATCCAAAAGCCATCACATGTTAAGAAATAATTGAGGTTAGGTTAACTTGATCACACTAAATCACTTGTTAAAACCATAGGTCTTGGGATTAATTATTATAAAGTCAATTTGCTAATTTGATGTCACAAATTTGACCCCAAGAAAACGCTACCAATTTTGTTCCAATTAATAGAGGCAGCTTTGCTTCATTAACAAAATAAATCCAACTATGTCAATGTGTTTGTGGATCAATGCCACCTACCCTCGTTGATGCCGTCTAGGCGGCCTAGACCCACTTCCTAAATTTCCCATCCGACTTTCCTAGGCAGATTCATCTCATAAAACTTTCTTGTTGGCAAGGCAAGACTTAAAATCAAAAGATTGCTAGTTATCAACTCTCACCGTCTCTATAATACAATGGATTGCAAATAGGGGGAAAGGTGGGAGTTATCACATCATTAGATTTGAATAGAAACTTCCGGTGTCATTGTCTTTTAAAAAAATTCAAAGGTGTCCTTTATTTGTTAATAGTTGGTGTCAACTTTATTAATAGCACGAAGCAAGGTGAATATTACTTTTTAAAAATGATTTTTAATCTAAAATATATCAAAATAATTTTTTAAAAAATATTATCTCAAAGTTTTTTCAAGAAAAAACCTTTAGTGTTACTTGTATTCGCCTCCAATGCCATGATGGATGACCTAATCACCATAAAACTAACAAAATTGTTTATGGAACAAAAGTGAAGCCATCCTATGTATCATTTTCATCACTTGTGTTTGTTCTTGCTTTTATCTTATCGTAGCACCACACCACACCCACCTTGTTTGTTTCAATCAAAGTAGTTCCATTCCATCCTTTGAGTCCAAGTTGAGATAAAAGAGTATAAAATTCGCCAAAATTGATTTATGGGGGTGTGAGGAGGACATGAAAGCAACATTTGATGATGGAGATTTGGGCTAATGGGACCTACCAAATTGAGACCTTTTGTCCCTCTATGACCGGCATATGATTTTAATATGGAAGAGCATCCTATCCATTTGGGGTTGCAAGTACATGCATCCATTAATCTATTTCTAGCTCGCTCATTTCTCTTCAAACTTTATCATATTAGCCAAAGAGAGAGAATAGTATCTTTTCTTATCTTAAAAGCACGTTTTGTTTTTAATTATGTAATGGATGATTGATTCCACACAATCACATTTTGATATTGACCCATTTGCATATCTTATAATAAATAATTAACCCATATTTTTTTTTTTTTAAAAAAAAGGAGAGAATAGTACCTCAAGGCAAGTACACTTCTTGCTTTGAGAAAAAGGGAACTTCTTTATTTTATTCATGTCTAAGCCTAAGAGATCATCAAGAGAGGTTCTTCTTTGTTCTAGATAGAACTTCAAATTATTCTTTCAAACAATTGTTCCTTTAATTAATCGACGCCCTAGCCCATTTGATGTGGCCTACCCCCGGCACCTATGCGCATGTATCACACATGCAGTGTATGATACATGAAGCCAACATATTTTATAGGCCTTGAAATGTGGAAATTACAAGAAAAAATAATAGAGAGATGGTGACCCAATTCATAATTTGAATAGGCATGATCGTCCAATTTATTAAAAAAAAAAGAAAGAAAACCCTTACAAAATCAATCCCTCTCATCAACATGCTATTCTTTTCTTGATTTATCAGAGAGTTGATTGATTCCGATTTGGATTAGACAATGGAAGGTTATTCTATTTCTAGAACTACCTGAGATGATGTTAACCTCTCACTTAATTACCCCATTAATAATTAAATAATATTGGTGAAATTTTACATAGAGAAGAGTTATTGCCAGCATTAGTCTTGAACGAAGTTTGACTGAGATTTATTTAAATGGTCAATTCTTTTACCCAACAATTAAGATTAAATTTCTTTTTTTTTTTTTTATTGTGGGGTATATTAGGGATTATTTCCACTTGTAAAACTCTAGTTCAGAAATGCCTGGGATTTCAAGATCAAGTGATCTGGAAATGATGGTACATCATGTTACACACACTATTTGGAAAAGAGGGGATCAAGGGAAAGTGGGGGCAAGAGGACAAATATGAACAACTTAGCGTAGGCAAGCTTTGTCACAACTACTCATCGATATCATCATCGCTAATAATAGACATCTTTACTATCTGGACAACCACCATAGCATATCCCATTAATTTGTGATTTTATACCAAATATAAAACAAGGACATGAAGAAATCAATCAAAAGTCATATATTGGGTCCATTTTTACGTACACCACACCGAAAGGCAATCTCAATTTATTTTGCAAGGTTCTTCATTTTCCTAGCAAGCTCCACGCACCCCATTTGTGACCATGCCCCGTACCATCAACTTGTAATTGGATGGCCTCGGATTTAGATGTGAATCGTGAGAGGAAAGGGAGAATTACTAGGTGTATATATTCTAAGGATGGAAATATATTGTGTCCATTATTTATCTCTCTCTTTTTTTGTGGTTGGACCACATGAAAAAAATGATATACGGAAAGGGATCTACATCCTTTATTGGTGTGTGAGAATTCTTGGTAATGACATCTATTTTCATGGACTAGAAGCATAGCAAGTAGTGGGACATGCACGAGGCCATATCTATTAATTGTCATTAAAAAAAAAAAAAACAAGAAGAAGAAGAGGAAGAGAGAGATGTATGTCAATTGGCCAAACTCACACGGGTTGGCTGGCTAGTAATTGACAATATAATCATCACTATTGGCAGCTACTACATGCACCGCTTGCCGACCCTATGAAAGGTTACAAATTCAATTTTATTTTTTGTTTTTCTGATTGACAGACCTCCTTCATTAGAAATGGGAATAATCCCATCTTCTTTCATTGTATACCGTTTGTCATTGTTTACATGCCATTGTTGTATGTCCAAGAGTTGATCGGTGGCTTCAAATTTTTTTAATTAATAAAAATAAAGATTTTATTAGATCCGTGTTAATTTGAGGGAACTAAACATCTAAATTAAATACTAATTCCAAAAATTCAAGTACTAGGTTAATTATAATTAAGGAAAGATAAGCATCACCCTTAAATCATCATTTCAAGTGAAAAGTTATCCTTACTTGTGCTTTTTTATTTTATTCAAATGATATAATATTTTGAGTTCATTTGCAATATTTTTTTTAGAGGGTTATGTCGGTCCCTAAAAATAAAAAACACGTCAAAAAATAACATCAGTTCCTGAAATTTAGAGACTCGT
>Ga0325404_1005764_pt1 | contig 13043 bp, 6 predicted proteins | sample PopdelMetagenome_18_FD_205664 | JGI IMG/M metagenome (GOLD analysis project Ga0325404, IMG submission 205664) | Populus deltoides microbial communities from Bellville, Georgia, United States - Xylem-Control-R1 | ecosystem: Host-associated > Plants > Phyllosphere > Stem > Wood/Secondary xylem... | reverse complement strand
ATCTATCTCAGTAAATGCTAAAAGGGCTTAAGAAAACATTGTGGCTGCCTTACTGTGGACTGGAGCAATTGGCTTAAAGGTCTGTTTTGGTGTTTTCTCGCGGTACAAGATCTTGGTTTGCATCATTCAGTTCTCACCAGGAGGTCTGCCCAGTGCTTGCCCTTCGTTCACTAAAAAAGAATGGAATCCGGATCCGTAAGTGACTTCCATAAGCTTCGTTCACCTGCCGTGTGATTTTTTTCGGTACCTTATAGAGCTCTGTCCCCTCACGGACAGATTTTATAATTGCATAGCTTTGTCTGATTAGCTCCTCCTTTTTCTTGCTGCTCGGGCCCTGATGGACAGATTTTAAAATTGCATATAGATCCCAAAAGGAAAGACCGGGAAATGAAGAGTGAACGACGGCTTGGATTTCATGATGGCTTAGGCTGAAAGGGAAAGGGACTTTAGTCTGCAGAGACGTCGCCGCCACCAGAAAATCTGGCTTGATTTTAGGAGTTCTTAAATGCAGCGCCAGAGCAGGTGAGCTTATTTGTGATTAGTAATTTGGTCAGATTTTGTATATAATTGCAGTGATTGACTGACCAGTTTTGGTTTTTTTAAAATTAATTTAATTTTTAGTTTGCTTTTTTACAAAATATCACTTGACAGTGAAGCTTTTTTTATTAGGTGGCTTGGCATGGATTAAAAGGCTCTTTGTGGCTCTTATTTATACATGGCTGGTTTGCTTGCATTTCTTTATGCTGGTACGTTTTTTTCCCCTAAGAATTAAGGTGTTGACATGCATTTGGATGTCTCAGTTGAGATAGGTGAGAGTGGGTTGGTTCAGCATGCTGATGAAAAGAGAAGAGAAGTATGGTTTTAAGTTGTTTCAGCTGACAGGCATTTAATGCACGTCAAGGTTGGCATGTTGCTGCCATTGTGATGTGCAGTGTTTTTCTTAAGCGGGAAATGTGGAGACAAGGTGAGGGAGCTGATTTGTTAGTTTAATTTTGACTTTAGTAGGTGATGGGCTGTCCTGTTTGAATATTTTTAAGAACTCTATTTTATATCTGGTCATTTTTTCTTGAGCGGAAAATGTGGAGACAAGGTGAGGGGGCTGATTTGTTAGTTTAGTTCTGACTTGGGTAGGTGATAGGTTGTCCTATTGGAATATTTTTTAAGAACTCTATTTCATATCTGGTCATAGCAATCACTTCTGTTTTGTGACATCCAGTTACTTGCTTTTTATCATGTTGGTGGGCATGTATTTTCCTTTTTTCCTGCAAAGATATATAATGCTTTAAGCTTTGCTTTTGGGTGTACTGGCTCCTAACTTTTTCCCCGTGTTCTACTAAGACAAAGGTTAGTTTTTTAAGATTATTCTCTGCTTTTCCTCAACTTTAGTTTCAAATCAATTTGGGTTGCAAGTTATGAACTTTACTGTGTTTTTAAGATTTGGCTCCTTTTAGTTGTCTTTAATTTTTTTTACTTTTGTTGAACGATTATTTGTAGCATTGTTTGTTGCCTTTTTTGTTATTAGTAAAATACCAATCCTTATGCCCCAATAACATTTGACTATAAACATTCAGCAAATCAAAGTTAATAGCATTAGCCCCGAAGACCCTCCAAGCACAAAAATTACCTTAGCCTTCTTCTAGCCCCTAAAGAGTTTCATATAATATGTGTGTTTGGTGGGATATGAATTAGGGGGGTTAAAGAAAAAGAAACAAATATGTTCCCGATAAGAATAAGGTAAAATCACACAACTCATAAAAGCTTTGTTTGCTCTGACACAGATTTTGGGATCTTTCTCTGAACTCTAGACAGTTATAAACAGGGCAAGTTGTTAAGAAATTGAAACCGACCAGTAGTTAAGCTAAGCATGATTCTATCTGACACCTATTCCAAAGTTTTTATCTTCTTATAGAATTGTTAAAGGAGAAAATGCATTACTCTGGCGACATGTATCCAAATGTACCCACAAGACGTGTAAGGGGAGATGCACTTCTAGCCTTAGTTAGTTTTGTTAATCCAAAATCTGCAACCTGTACAATAAAGGATTCAGTACAGCTATGTGAAAAAGGCTTAAAATGGGACACCATCATAAGAAAAATATCAATCCAACCTTTCCCCTGAAGTTCTTGCGTATCAGTATGTTTGCTGATTTAATATCACGATGAATATAAACAGGGACAATATGCTCATGGATATATTCAAGACCTCTAGCTGAATCAAGGGCAATCTAGAAAAAACAGAGCTTAATCTTCTAGAACATTTAACACTGTTTGGCCATGGCAGCCTACAGAGTTTGACAATTGCGCTACACGTTTTAGGGAATTTAAAGAAAAATTGCAGCAGAATGGAAAGACCACAGAATTTTCATAGAGTTTCAGCGAAAAACCTCAGTATATCTTCACTACTTTTTTTTACACGCCTTTCCGTAACCTGGAGTAGAAGTGTAGCACCTAAAAAAACAAAAGATTTTCAATCAACAACACAGGAGATTTAGGGTAAGTGTTTTTTGTTCCATCTGGTTTTGGATTAAAAAAATTATGGATTGAGATGAATGAATTTGTTATTTGAGATGAGGCATTAAACAAGTATGTTGTATCACTTTGTGTTCAATTCTCTCTATATGGGCAAGGCAGTGGAAGTATTTTCATAATTATTTTCTTTTGATTTTCATAATCGCATGTTTTTTTTTTATTGTTGTTATTATCCATCTCTCAAGTTCAGATTTGCTTGGTGACTTTCTATTTTTAACCATTTGTTGCAGGCATGGTATTCCAATTAGTGTTGAGCTATCTCTAGGTTGCAGAGAGTTGTAACACCACCTTTTTCCTCTGTCACTCAAGTTACAGGTGCACCATTATTTTCAGACTTTACCTCTTTTTTGCTTGCAGCTTTGTTGCTGTATTTTTCTTTTCCATTTTATGTTTGTTTTTTTACATATTAGTTCTTTTTTTTTCAAATATTAGAAATATATTGAAATACTTTGTTGATAAAGTATTAGAAATATATTGAAATAACGGTAAAAAAAACAAGTGCATGTCATGATCATCCATTTTCAAGAATAAAAGATTGTGCTCCATAGGCTGTAAAACCACATATGCCAAGTAAATACATGTTTGTGATTTAATTATTAGTTTGTCCATGCAAAATTAATGTAACCCATCATTATATAAAAACACCAACTCTATACTGGAACCCATCATTATTTAAATATTACTTTGTCCATGCAATTTTTTATTTTATTTTGGGTCCATGTTTTTTATAGTTAAGAGTTTTTTGCTCTAATCCATATGGTCTTTTTAATTGGCAAGGGCTGTCATGTGGCATTGTTTTTTTTTTATTATTTTTATTTTTAGTAACTACAGTTCCCCTTATTGTTTTCATTTGCTTTTGTAGTTTTGTTTGTTTTTTTTTTCCTTTTCCTGTCAGCTTATCTCTATGCCTTTGAATGGGTTCCATGTTTTTTTTTTTCTCAGTTTACTAGGTAATGTGTGAGTTGTATTGTGTTCTCTCATTCCTTTCTAACATGATCAACATAATGCATACATTATCTAATAACATTTTTTTCCTGCACTATGTTCAGACAAAGCCTTAGGTAGCTTCATTGTTGTTAAACTTCACGTTGTTCCCTTTTAAAAAAATTGTTATTTGAGATGAGGCATTTGAGGTTGAGTGGTGCCTCAGATATGAGAAAAACAATTTGTTTGTGGTTTTTTTCCATCTGGATTTTGGGTGTTAATTTGGTTGATTGGTGGATTTATGCATCTGAAATTGTTTGTTTTGCAGGTTGCTTTATTTTGTGTGGATTTTCTCAGAATCTTTAATCGTGTAGGCTATTAATTTTGCTATCCACTTTCAAGGAATGTTTAACAAGGTATTTTCATGCCTCTTTTTTTTATTAAACAGTGTTATAGTTCTTAGTTGTTTCATTCTTTCTTACAAGCTATTTTCTACTAAAGTTTTTAGAATATCTTTGTTGTTGTTGAAAGAGCTTAAGTTAGGTTAATCAATGCTTATTCTTTTTTTGCATGATAGCTTGAGATTAGGGTGTTGTTTTGCTCTGTTGGAAAATATATGCTTGCTGATATGTGTTTTTTTTTTTTAAAAAAAGGTGTTGCTTGAACTCATGCTCTGCGTTTTAATTAATTTCTTCTTTATTTTCTCATCACAGCTTTGCGTTTTCTTCTCTATACCCATTTTGATTTACAAATATTTCAAAGGGAATTTTTTATTTGTCTCACAAATTGAAATTGTTCTTGAGTTCTGGCAAGATTTCCATTGTCATGTTCTTTCAAGCCGCCCCTTTCAACTACACCACAAATCATTCCAAGACCTCACCAATTTTCATCTGTTTAAAGTAGCATTTGCTTCTTTACTTGCCGTTGTTACTTTGCATATAGTAAAAGCAAAAAAAAGCTAAAAAAGGGGGGAATGGGATTGGCTCTGCACCTAGCCTCTGGTCATTTGACATTTTCCTTTTCCTTAATTCTCTACTTGGGGAGAAGAAAACGCGGCTAATTTATAATGTTAATCACAAACCTCAAGCATTCTGGTCCTTCGGTTCGTGCTAAAAGATATGGATCAAGGCTCCTGAAAATGTTTTATAGCATTGTTACTGTTACTATTCTATAAATGTCGGTGTCCAAAAATCACAAATAAATAGAAAAGTGAGCATAGATGTTTTGATTTGACATAACAACTGCAAGTCATGCTAAACAAATATATATTAACTTGCATAACATATAGGAAAACAATCATGTATGCATACTAAATATGTATAGAAATTATATTTAAATAAAGGTAATTTAGGATGCTTATTTATTGAAATTCTTAGAGTATTATCAGTTTAAAATCATCTTGAGATATCTTATTTGCATGCAATTTGTAAGACTTTTTTAAAATTTTCAGAAAAAGATATTAGCTACTAAGTAAATCATGGTTCTGGAAATTCAATGCATTTGAAACTTGAAATGTTTGCTTTCATGGTTTTGGTATAAATTAACTACAATTTTCAAAACTGAATTCCACGTAAAGCTGGAGAATTAAGATTTTTTTTTTCTTGATTAGGTTAGTGCCCACGTAGAGGAATTGCTTGAGTCGTTGACTGACCTCTTCTCGGTCCAAATACATAATAATGAACTTGTCTAGACTGTAGTTATTAATTAGTACTATCTTTTTTTATTAAGCATTAAACAAGTATGTTGTATCACTTTGTGTTCAATTCTCTCTATGTGAGCAAGGTAGTGGAAGTAGGGAACAGCTTTGTTGTTCACCAAGCTCATCAAGTCATGGCTGAAAAAGCCAAAACCTTGCAAGATCGCATTGTAATCTCTCTTAACATTGATTTTTAATTGTAATTAGGGTTTTTGACTTGGCTGGATACATTTGATTCTATCATAATTTTTTTAATTATTTTATTTGTTCCGTAAAATGAATGGATTAGTTGTTTAATTTTCAATTGGTCTTGATGCTTTATTCCTTAATTTCTCCCCTCCGATTTTGTGTGCAGTCAAGAGAACTAGCTTTGCTTGCAATTTCAGTTCTCGCTGTCATTTTCTTAGACAATTTGTGTTACCAAAAAGCTTTGGTTGAGACAAGCAACTACTTAACTACACCATCTTCACTTTTGTCTTTTCTACTTTGAATAATTTTGTCACTCAAAGGAAGGCTGGTTGAATTTTAATAACTTGAGTTTGGGGTGTTGTTTTGCTTTGCTGGAAAATATATGATTGATGATGTGTATTTTTTAAAAAGGTGTTGCTTGAACTCATGCTTAGTAATATGTGTTTTTTTTTAAAAAATAATTGAACTCATGTTAATGGTTATTTAAAGAGATATATTCTGAAATGAAAGATACTTAAGAATAAAAAATAATAATATGTTGAAGATTTCCGTTTGGGTGTTAATTGCTATGTTAACTCATGAAATAATTTAGGCAATCAATGTTATTGCTTCTATGCTTCAAAACGAAGAATGAAATTGTTTTTTGGTTTGGCATGGTAATTTAAGGTGTTGTATGTTGAATTAAGAATTTTTAAATATTACTTTGTCCATGCAATTTTTTTATATATATATTTTGGGTCCATGTTTTTTATAGTTGAGAGTTTTTTGCTCTAATCCATGTGGTCTTTTTAATTGGCAAGGGCTGTCATGTGGCATTGTTTTTTTTTTTTTTCATTTCAGTAACTACAGCTCCCCTTATTGTTTTCATTTGCTTATGTGGTTTTGTATGTTTGTTTTGTCCTTTTCCTGTCATCTTATATGTATGCCTTTGAAGGGTTTCATATTTTTTTTTTCCAGTTTACTAGGTAATGTGTGAGTTGTATTGTGTTCTCTCATTTCTTTGTAACATGATCAACATAATGCATACATTATCTAATAACATTTTTTTCCTGCACTATGTTCCCACAAAGCCTTAGGTGGCTTCATTGTTGTTAAGCTTCACGTTGTTTTGTTCCCTTTTAAAAAAAATTGTTATTTAAGATGAGGCATTTGAGGTTGATTGGTGCTTCGGATATGAGAAAAACAATTTGTTTGTGGTTTTTTTCCATCTTGATTTTGGGTGCTAATTTGGGTGATTAGTGGATTTATGCATGTGAAAATGTTTGTTTTACAGGTTGCTTTATTTTGTGTGGACCTTCTCAGAATGTTTAATGGTGTAGGCTATTGATTTTGCTATCCACTTTCAAGGAATGTTTGACAAGGTATTTTCATGCCTCTTTTTTTAATTAAACAGTGTTCTGGTTCTTAGTTGTTTCATTCTTTCTTACAAGCTATTTTCTATTAAATTTTTTAGAATATGTTTGTTGTTGTTTAAAGAGCTTAAGTTAAGTTAATCAATGCTTATTCTTTGTTTGCATGATAGCTTGAGATTAGGGTGTTGTTTTGCTCTGCTGGAAAATATATGCTTGCTGATATGTGTGTTTTTTTTTTAAAAGGTCTTGCTTGAACTCATGCTTAGTGATACGTGTTTAAAAAAAGAGTTGATTGAACTCATGTTAGAGGTTATTTAAAGAAATGCATTCCAAAATGAAATATGCTTAAGAATAAAAAATAATAATATATTGCAGATTTTTCCATTTGGGTGTTAATTTCTAGCTTAACTGATGAAATAATTTAGGCAATCAATGTTATTACTTCTATGCTTCAAAATGAAGAATTAAATTGTTTATTGATTTGACATGGTAATTTAAGGTGTTGTATGTTGAATTAAGAATTTTTAACAAGTTGTTTATATTTCGTTGACCTATGAATTAAATTATATATAGTTATCAATTAAATTACGACTTTAAATTTCAGTGTGTATGATTTCTGCCTGAAATGGTTTAAAACTTTACGCTTAGCCATTATTGTTTTATTGGGTTCTATTTTCTCTCCACAAATATACATTGCTCATTTCAAGACCTTTCAATTCAATTACATATGATTGCTGGCTACTTTTTTTTCCAACAAAACTTGCATAGAGAAAATTCTCTTTCTGAGAATATACTGTTAATTGCCATGAATTTAATTAATTTTAGTTGCATGTAATTAAGTTAAGTTAATCAATGCTTATTCTTTGTTTGCATGATAGCTTGAGATTAGGGTGTTGTTTTGTTCTACTGGAAAATATATGCTTGCTGATATGTGTGTTTTTTTTTTAAAAGGTGTTGCTTGAACTCATGAAAAAATTAATTGAACTCATGTTAATGGTTATTTAAAGAGATACATTCTGAAATGAAAGATGCTTAAGAATAAAAAAAATATATATGTTGAAGACTTTTTCGTTTGGGTGTTAATTGCTAGGTTAACTGATGAAATAATTTAGGCAATCAATGTTATTGCTTTTATGCTTCAAAACGAAGAATTAAATTGTTTTTTGGTTTGACATGGTAATTTAAGGTGTTGTATGTTGAATTAAGAATTTTTGGCATGTTGTCTTATATTTCGTTGGCCTATGAATTAAATTACATATAGTTAGCAATTAAATTACCACTTTAAATTTCAGTGTGTACGATTTCTGCCTTAAATGGTTTACAACTTTATGCTTAACCATTATTGTTTTGTTTGGTTCTATTTTCTCTCCACGAATATACATTGCTCATTTCAAGACCTTTCAATTCAATTGCATATGGTTGCTGGCTACTTTTGTTTCCAACGAAACTTGCAGAGAGAAAATTCTCTTTTTGAAATTATGTTGTTAATTGCCATGCGTTTAATTAATTTTAGTTGCATGTAATTGGTGGCTGAATTATCGTTTTGAATTTAATTGCATATGATTAGTGGCTGAATTGGTTTTCAACAAGATTTTGGTTGGAAAAAAATTTGATCATTTGGTATCAACTCTGTTTGTTATAGCAAATTCCATTGTTGCCATCGTCAACCAGTTTGCTAACAGCCAGACCGCCTTCTTTGATAGCTTTGCTTAGTCTATGATAAATATGGGAAATTTAAGTCCTTTGACAGGAAGTAATGGAGAAATCAGAGCTGACTGTAAGAGGGTCAATGAGGGTCTTAGGAAATTCTATGCTATGAGATGGAAAAACTATGCATTTCTTTCCTCCTTTTCAACTTTTTTTCCTCAAATTCAACGTGTGCTAGAACTATATAATAAGAAGGGTGGGATTTTTTCTAGCTCTGAACAGACCTCAGAACTGAACTTTGAATCCTCCTCTACGTTGATGTATTAGGAGTATACCAAATTTGTGTTAAACACATAATTTGAATGGAAGAAATTTTTATTTATTACATATTGTTAGTAGGAATGAATAGAGTTCAAAAAAATTATTAGCTCTGCAGTACAAAAACAGAGTTGCTGCAGATCACTTGGATGTAAATTAACTAACATAACAAAACAATTTGGGTTTGGATTGGTCATATCTGACCAGGATAAGGATCTGGCATGGTTTTAATTTGGATAAATCAACTATGAAAACAGCATATGTGAACATTCTCTTCTCTCTATATGCATGTTCTTTCAAAGTGATTTTTGATAATGGCTTCCAGGAAATTATTTGCTGCTGCAGTTCTCATATCCAGATATATGTTTCTATTGATGGTTGCTATTTTATTTTAGTTTTTAATTATAAATATATTTCTGAATGTGATTCGTGGGCGAGTGGAAATTTGTAAAGCCACATATGCCAAATAAATACATGTTTGTGATTTAAATATTACTTTATCCATGCAAAATTAATTTAACCCATCATTATATAAAAACACCAACTCTATACTGTGGTTTTGTTATTATTATTAATTTCATCTGCCATTGTTTTATTATTATTATTATTATTATTATTATTATTATTATTATTATTATTATTATTATTTCAATAACTATAGTTCCCCTTATTGTTTTCATTTGCTTCTGTGGTTTTGTTTGTTTTTTTTTTAATTTTCCTGTCATCTTATCTGTATGCCTTTGAATGGGTTCCATGTTTTTTTTTTCCAGTTTACTAGATAATGTGTGAGTTGTATTGTGTTCTCTCATTCCTTTGTAACATGATCACCATAATGCATACATTATCTAATAACATTTTTTTCCTGCACTATGTTCACACAAAGCCTTAGGTGGCTTCATTGTTGTTAAGCTTCATGTTGTTTTGTTCCCTTTTAAAAAAATTGTTATTTGAGATGAGGCATTTGAAGTTGACTGGTGCTTCAAATATGAGAAAAACAATTTGTTTGTGGTTTTTTTCCATCTTGATTTTGGGTGCTAATTTGGGTGATTAGTGGATTTATGCATGTGAAAATGTTTGTTTTACAGGTTGCTTTATTTTGTGTGGACCTTCTCAGAATGTTTAATGGCGTAGGCTATTGATTTTGCTATCCACTTTCAAGGAATGTTTCACAAGGTATTTTCATGCCTTTTTTTTTATTAAACAGTGTTCTGGTTCTTAATTGTTTCATTCTTTCTTACAAGCTATTTCTACTAAATTTTTTTGAATATCTTCGTTGTTGTTGAAAGGGCTTAAGTTAAATTAATCAATGCTTATTCTTTGTTTGCATGATAGCTTGAGATTAGGGTGTTGTTTTGCTCTGGTCGAAAATATATGCTTGCTGATATGTGTTTTTTTTTTAAAAGGTGTTGCTTGAACTCATGCTTAGTGATATATGTTTTAAAAAAGAGTTGGTTGAACTCATGTTAGAGGTTATTTAAAGAGATGCATTCCGAAATGAAATATGCTTAAAAATAAGAAATAACAGTATGTTGAAGATTTTTCCATTTGGATGTTAATTGCTAGGTTAGCTAATGAAATAATGCAGGCAGTCAATGTTATTTCTTCTATGCTTGAAAACATAAAATTAAATTGTTTATTGGTTTGACATGGTCATTTAAGGTGCTACTGTTGAATAAAGAATTTTTAACATGTTGTTTTATTTTTTCTTTGCCTTTAAATTAAATTATATGTAATTAGCAATTAAATTATCACTTTAAATTTCAGTGCATATAATTTGGGCCTAAAATGGTTTAAAGCTTTGTGCTTAACCATTATTGTTTTATTGGGTTTTATTCTTGCAACAAATATACATTGCTCATATCAAGATTTTTCAATTAAATTACATGTGATTGCTAGCTACTTTTGTTTCCAACAACACTTGCATAAAAAAAATTCTCTTTCTGAAATTATGTTGTTAATTGCCATTACTTTAGTTAATTTCAGTTGCATGTAATTGGTGATTGAATTGTTGCTGCTTTGAAGTGGATGCATATAATTAGTGGTTGAATTGATTTACAGCAAGATTTTGGTGGAAAATAGAATAGTTCATTTGGTATCACCTTTGTTTGTTGCAACAAATTCTACTCACTTTCTTTATTGTTGCATTTGCTTCTTTTCATTACAACAACTATTATTTTTGCAGCAGATTAAACACATTTTTCATAATTTTTTTCTTTTGATTTTCATAATCACACATTTTTTTATTATTGTTGTTGTCCATCTTTAAAGATCAAATTTCCTTGCTAACTTTCTATTTTTCACCATATGTTACAGGCATGTTATTTCAATTGCTATTGAACTATCTCCAGGTTGCAAGAAGTTGAAACACCACCTTTTTCCTGTCTCACTCAAGCTATAGGTATACCTTTATTTTCAAACTTCACCTGTTTTTTGCATGCAACTTTGTCACTGTATTTTTCTTTTCCACTATGTGCTTGCTTTTTTATGGATTAATTTGGATTTTTATATATGTTCATGTTTCCATTATTACATAATTAACTTTTTTGGTGAATTTTTTAATCTTATTCTTTCATTAAATAGTTTTCTTTTAATTGTTTTCCATTGAAATTTTTTATTTTTACCGTATTATTAAAATTGCCTTGATTGGAAAATTAGAAACCATTCCCGTACGATTTAGTTTTAGTTAGATTTTGAGTTAAATTGTATTTAAGTGGCAGTTGAATTATCGCTTTCGATTTGATTTCATATAATATGGTTGAAATCATTGACAACATTATGCTTGATCGTTATTTTTTTTTGTTCTATTTTCTCCATAACAATATACATTGCACATGTCAAGGCTTTTCAATTCAATTACATATGATGACCTGCTAATTTTATTTTGAACAATGCTTGCATAATTATGTTGTTAATTCCCAAGATTTTAATTTGAGCATGTAATTGGTGGCTAAATTAATGCTTTTAGTTGCATTGCATATAATTAATGACTAAATTGGTTTACAACAAGAATTTGGTGAGAAAAAAGTTTGTTCATTTCGTAACAGCTCTATTTATTAGAACAATTTCCACTCATTTTCTTTATTTTGTTGCATTTCCTTCTTTCTATTAGAACAACTCTAAATTTTGCGGCATAATGAACACGTTTTACGCTTTGAATTGTATTGCATATAATTTGTGGCTTAATTGGTTTGCACCGAGAATTTGTTCAGAAAAAAAATGTTCATTTCATACCATCTCTGTTAATTGCAACAAATACCGCACACTTTCTTTATTATTGCATTTGCTTCTTTCCATTGCAACAACTCTGAAATTTGCAGCAGAATAAACATATTTTTCATAATTGTTTGCTTGCAATTTCTATGATCACATGTATTTTTGCTGTTGTTGCTATTGTCCACCTCACAAATTCAAATTTGCTTCGTTACTTTCTATTTTTCACATTTGTTGCAAGTCTGTTATTCCAATTGTTGTTCAACTATCTCCCCGTTACAGGAAGCTAAAAGACCATAGTTTTCCTGTGTCACTGCAGCTACAGGTGCACCTTTTTTTTGAAACCTGGCCTGCATTTTTCATGCTTTCTTTGTTGTTGTATTTGACTTTTCCATTTTATGTTTCATTTTTTTTCAAATCAATATGATTTTTTTTCATATGTTCATGTTTCCTCTATTTCATGATTAAATTTTATGTTCAATTTCTTATTCTTTCATCAAATTTTTATTTCTTTTCCATTTATATTCTCAGTTCTAACCATGTTATTAAAATTGCCTTGATTGACTATCTTTAACCATTTAAATTTATGTTTTAACTTTTAGAAGCAACGATTTTATGACTAGCGATAGACAAAGATTACAACCATTCCATGATGTTGGACCTGGTGTTTCTTCACCGTACAACTCAACAATCCATATTTATAGTGAAGGAAATTTGAGTGATGAAAATTTTTCATTCACGCAAGCAACGCCGTATAACTCTGATCATCTAACCAATGATCATTCGCTTTTACATACTGCTGATGATGGTGCATCATGTTCTACTTCCTTACAAGGAAATTATTCAATCTCGAATAATAGTACCTCTTCATCAATAGCATCAACAAGTCGGGTACATCTTCCATATGGATTTCCCTTCGATGAAAATGCCACTAACAATACTAGCTTTGAGACTAACACCACACATGGACCAATTGCTTATCAAAGCCTATTGGTTGGCCAATCTGAATACCAAAAAAAACGAAAAAGTGAGTTTACCTTGAAATTTCCCGAACTCTGATTCTTTTTTTTATTCCTTATATCATCCATCTTCTTTTTTTTCATTATCTTTCATTTTCTTTGTAATTTCTAGGGGAAACATGCGAGTATGTTGACTTTGGTGATAAGACTTTTACATGTC
>Ga0325404_1005760_pt1 | contig 13047 bp, 15 predicted proteins | sample PopdelMetagenome_18_FD_205664 | JGI IMG/M metagenome (GOLD analysis project Ga0325404, IMG submission 205664) | Populus deltoides microbial communities from Bellville, Georgia, United States - Xylem-Control-R1 | ecosystem: Host-associated > Plants > Phyllosphere > Stem > Wood/Secondary xylem... | reverse complement strand
ACCACCAACAAGAAACGCCTTAGCACCTCCTTCGTGATGATCTTGATGACCCCATCACCACCAATCAAGAACCTCAAATCGAAGAAGACCAAGAATCCAGCTCCCCACAATCGACACTCAGCCCCATAATCACAGTAGCCCCACCACGCCCTTCAAAAACAATGGTGATCGGTACCATTTTCGGCAACCGCAGAGGCCACGTTTGGTTCTGCATCCAACATGACCGTCTCTCCACTATACCTCTTCTCCTTCTTGAACTCTCAATCCCCACCCACCAACTCGTCAAAGAAATGCAATGTGGGCTGGTCCGCCTCGCTCTTGAGTGCAATCGATCTGAGTTGAACTCTGTCCCGCTACGAGCAGTCCCAGTCTGGACAGTGAATTGCAATGGGAAGAAAGCAGGTTTTGCTTTAAGGAGAAAGGCAAGTGAGCAGATTCGTTTGATGTTGAAGACAGTGCAGTCAATGACTGTTGCTGCGGGTGTTATTCCGGCCAGGTTGGGGTCATCTTCGGATTCGGAGGAGATCATGTATATGAGGGCTAATTATGAGCATATGGTTGGTAGAGCTGATTCAGAATCGTTTCATTTGATTAACCCAGATGAGTGTCCTGGTCAAGAACTCAGTGTGTTCTTGATGAGGTCTTGATAATCTTGGGCCTAAATAATTTATGTGCCTTGATAAATGGTTCTAGTAAATCTTGACATTTAGAATGCCTTTTTTTTCTTTCTTTACTAGGAAGAGGGGCATGAAAGAAAACAAAGCGTTTTCTTGATTGAGGGATTCTTCATCAAGAATTTTGAGGATTAGGAAGGGTGATCTTGATAAAAAGAGATGGCTAATTACATTTAATTTTTGTAATATAGAGGGCTAGATTATATTGAGGTTGTTCCATACTTGGGGATTATTCAAATTGTTCATTGATTAGGTTCTTAGGGCTAACTCTGATGGATATAAGGATCATTAAGACTCTGATTTGTGTACCATTTCACTTTTCAAGAGAGTGTTCGAAATTTTATCCAAGTTTTGTATCTGTAGATGTGTGCTCTGATCTATGTCAGTGTTTATGATTCATTACTGTTGAAGCTGAAGGTTTCTAAAATTTAAAAGTTGCGTGCTTCAAAATTCCTGTGCATCTGATTTGAGAAAGTTTCAATAATTTTTTAATGAATGAATGAATAAAGAAAATAAATACAGCAAGCTTTTTATTCAGGAAAAAAAATGAAGTTACGGGAACCAGAGTAACACTTGGTCTCTGTTGGGACACTATGCAGTTCTGAAGAAATTCTATAAAGCAACATGTAGGCCTCGTTGTAGTAGCTTAATGAATGGCGTAGGATTGGGGAGACTGCTATCCACAAAATCTCATATTCGAATCTTCCTGGCCTTTCAAAGTCTCAAATTGACCTCTTTGTCCTAACTATTTTGTTATGACAATTGCTGACAGCTTATACAGACAGAGAATCAAATTTAGGTTCTGTAAGAATCACCTGTGGTTGCAATTTCTTCTGCAGTAGTTTTTAGTCATCTATCACAGCTTGTGATGTATCAAGCAACATGGCTGTTATTAGAACCAAACTTGAAAGCCACTCAATATTCCAGCTGAAATGTCTCACAGGTCCTTCGATTGCTGCAAAATACTGGGTCGGATTACTAATAAGAAACGATTCACGCCCTTAAGATAAGATTTTATGTTACAACTGTTCTGATTTTGACAGCTTCTAGGAATACAAAAGGTGAAAATTGTTCTCAGTAGTTCCGCAGAAAAAAATATCACCATGCAGCTTCGAAGCTGGACCACAAGATTATTAGTCTGCATTTCTAAGCAAGTCTGTTCTATTTTTTAGTAGTGTATATGTTCATAAAAAAGGCTTTTAATAAGCATCAACTAGTCCCGCTAGTAGCTACTTTAGGTTTTGGTCACTGGTTAAGATGTTGGAGGGAAAAGCTGTACTGCGTGAGACAGACATGCCAGGGCAGATGCAGAGCCATGCCATGGAATTGGCTTATCAGGCTCTTGATCTACATGAGGTCTCTGATTGTCAATCCATTGCTCATTACATCAAACAGGTCTCCTTTATTCCTTAAAAATCTTATCTTATATATGTAGTCTGTCTTATTGACACTCCAATCAGAATGATTAAAGAAATCCTTTTCTTTTTCTTTTTTTTATCTTTTGTGAAAAATATTGTACCTTGGTACTTATTCTTGGCAACAAACATATTAGACACTTAAAGTGATAAGATACTGATTGGTGGGTTAGTGTGTTATGCCCTGGAAGCAAGCATGATTAGAAAGGTATCTTTCTTTTCCAAAAAGCAACATAGCAATATAAGATTGTAAAGGCTCTGCTTGCTGCCATAAGAATAATTGATAGAGGGAGGAAATAAATAAACTGATGCTTTTGCATCACAGAAACCTTAGCAGTTCTCTCTCTCTCTCTCCCCTTCCAATTTATGCAGAAATGGGCAGAGTAGCAGAAAATCCACTTCTGTTCAAAAAAATCAAAGAAAAAAAAGAGGGAAGATTTTCTCGATGTTCCTATATTCTTTATTTCAATCTGGTTATTATCTCATGATTTTCAATTAGTTTTTTTCTTTTCTTTCTAAAGAGGTATTATGAACAAGTTCATGTTACATACTCAGCGGGGAGAATTTGCATATTATGGGAATGTAGGAAGTGGTCTGCCATTGCTTGGTACGGAAAATCAAGAGCTATACAAGTTCCCATATTCAATGCAATATATGGTTTTAGGTTTTCATACTAAGAGTTATTATCTTTAGAGGGACCCAAAATGGATCTAATCCATCAATCTTTCTCATTGTAGCAAAGTCTTGTCAGTAAAATACCCAGCCTTTAACAACTTCTTTTCTTAAGAATAAAACTTGGAATAAGCTACTAGGCGAATAATGCTCAATTTGATGTATTGAATTTGGATATGCCAACTACAAAGTGGGGCATGAAACAAAGAGGTTTTCACGCTCTCTCTCTCTCTCACACACGTTTTTTCTTTCTCAAAAAATCACAGACAACAATCATGGTGCAACACCACGGATTAATGTTTCTCACGTCTGAATTACCTCTCCGAACGCCACTAGTTCACAGTGGAAGTGTTATTTATCCCACTATCTATTAACATGATCAACCAGCATCGATGTTGGTGGACATCAAAGAATGACGGTGTTGAAGATTTTTCTTAATGAAGCTATTGTTGTAATGTTCAAGCTAACAACGTTTGTAACTGCTAAACAGAAATTTGATGATGTTTATGGACCAGCATGGCACTGTGTGGTTGGAAAGGACTTCGGCTGTTGCATTACACACTTGAGTGGAAGTTTCATTTTCTTCCAGGTGGAGATGATGGAGTTTTTAATCTTCAAAGATGGCAGGGACTTTAGTGAAAGCAAGGAGGAAGCTATTGGAGTGCTGCAGCAATTCCAGAAAAGTGACACCTAGATTCATATAGTTTCTTGCCATGTCTTACAGAAAACCTCCATCTGCTTCAAGAGGTTGAAAACTTCCAGATAGGAACTTGGAATATGACAGGAATGTTCAATTTTGCAAGAACCAGAAATCTAAATTATAGAGAACTCGCTCCTTTTTCTCTTATGCTTCTTTGCCAGGGCATTAGAAAACAGACCTCAGTTTCAGGGGTGGCTGTGAAATCATTATTTTCCTGTATGGCCATACCTGAACTATCTTAAGAGAGTGGAACCATAAGTAAAATGTGTAATTTGCCAGCAGGATCAAAGACCTAGAGTTAGAAGTGGAGAAGAAATATCAGTGCAGTTGGCAGCTAGCTCTCAGTTGTTTAACATGCCTACCAAACGAAAGAAGCATTTGAAGTTTTAAACTAATACATGTCGATAGAACGTATATCTCTGGGAATAGCATCCAACTAAAGCAAATAAAATTTTTCATCAGCTGTTATTGACAAGAAAAAGGAGAGTTCAGAAAGAAATGACCTGAAGAGAAAGAGCATGGTTTTAGCGTAGCCAGTAGCCACCTCAAGTAACTTTGAGTTGTCCAGGTGCGAACGGAAAGCTCTACATTGTCAGTGAGGAAGAGGTAATCTGCAACCCAAGGACTAGATCAAAACATGTGGTGATCCAAACCTCAGGATGCAGATTACCCAATCCTGACCCAATATCAAGGATGAAGTAATTAATTTCAAGAGGAAAATAAAAGAGACGGAAAGAAAGTGATAAGTTGAAGGTTAGTTGCTGGCTGATGCTCATTTGAATGATTGATTGCAGGAATTTATAATGGTTCTTAAAGCTAAACATGATTATTCTGTAAGAAAGGGATGCATAGTTGCTTTAAAGCGATGATAAGGTGCTCTGCCCTGGAGATTCTGTTCTTCCTAAACCAATCATATAGGCTAGGTAGATTACTTTCCATAGACAATGATGTTGATCTTGACTGCTTTTTCAACAAGACTGGAAGATCTTCTTGCTAATTATGAACGATTCTTTTCAAATAATGGCAACGCTACTCAAGCTACAAGAAAAAACCCACATCACAAACTCCGTCACCATCGTCTGGTATGCCTATTCAATCAGTGTGCTTGAAGCTTACTAGAGGCTGTAGTTAAAGAATCCATCTGTTTAAGCTTTATAAACACATATCTCATATGCTCATGATTCTGTAATCCTATCAAATCTAAAGACAGTGAACCGAAAAGGAAAGGTAGTCTAGCCACACTACCTTCTTGTAGCATTACTATCTAGTTTGATGGTCACCATCTGCTTTTGTTTCTTTTCTTACACAGTAGCATATTCTATTCCTTGGCCTATCGAAACACGCATCATTAATTATCACAGGCTACAAGTGCAATATAATATTTTGGTGAATTATCATAGTTTCTTTTTAGCAGTAACCATTTCAAGAATTCATAGAGCGGGGTTACACAAGCATTAATTCCCTTCTTGGGTGATGCTGATAATCAAATGCAGATGCTTCTATAAGTGACTTCCGAATGCACCAACTTCGTTGACAAAGATGCAGATTGTAATTTGAAATGAAATTGATCGATTGAACCTGTGTATTCAATTGAAATGAAGAGCTACCTTTATGTAACCTTGCTAGGGGCTTGCAATAAAGATTCATGTCAGCATGCAAGTTATCGAACACAAGTGGTAACGGTAAGTGTTCTTTACTGTAAGCTGTTAACAGGTTCCTCCATTTTCGGGGCGAATTATGTTCTGCCTGATTTCCAACACTTCAAAATTGTCTTCTGGATCCCACATTGTAACTCGTGTTTGAGCAAAACTGGAAAATACATTTGAGGGCCAAGGTCGACTTGTCCTGTCATTATCTCGCATTCATTGTACTTCATTCCAATTTCACGCCGCAAATTTTTGCCTTCCCTAGAAAAAAAACATCACGGATTGGTGTCATGATTTTAGCACCACATAAAATTAGATACTTCCCTGTTCTCTGGTCACAAGTCATGCAAGTCCCAGTTTGCATCGATGATGGGCTCTATTGGCAACAATACAACATTCAAGTTTTCAACCAAGTATTGATGTTTAGTGATTGAGGAGATTGCCCACTGACAATAGGAAATGACTTCTTCCATAAGAACACTCAAACAGTAGCTGCTCAAACAAAAGTAATACACAAGCCTAGGTTTACAAGACTGCTAGGCAAGTACGAAACAAGCTGGGATGACAAAACTGTTGAGATGATGAGATCATCAACGACTGCTAACTTAACGACTATATATTGGTATCGGATACAATTGTTTAGCTCTCGCAATCTAATCTACCCTACTATCACCAAGTTATTGTCCCACAGAAATATAGAGACACCCTTCATCTTCGCATGAATTAGCCAATTCTCAAAACCTGCATCCTTATGGTTGTAAGCCCAACTCTCCAAACATTTCATCTTTGCATGAAATGGCACCTATACATTAAATAGAAGTATAGTCTCACGGCAGCAATGACAAAATTTACCACCATGGAATTTCTTGTCACAGTAACTCAAGACATTTCTCCAATCTACCTTCAACTATAAATAACAAACTGATTCTTCTTCTCATTCATTTTTCTCATGTTATGGGCTCAAATAGATAGTATCCATATAAACTGATTTGATGCAACTAATAACTGCTGGGGGTGCACGATAGTAGCATCTTCAATGTCTCGTAAGTCATGAACACAATGCCAACACCTGGAACCACCTTGTAGTACTCGGGCAGAATGCCTCTATACATGCCTCGCAACCCTTCAGTCTGGATTATATGGGCAAATGCTCCAAACAAGCCAGTCGTGTAGACACGTGCTCGACCACCAGCCCCTTCCAACTGCATTCTTCTCCTCACAAGATCCAAAGGAAATGTTGCTGTAAATCACAAGGAAAGAAAAACAAAGTCATACAGCATACAGTGATCGCCTATAATAATTTAGCATTTTAGTAGATACTTGAGGAAACTGTGTTCACTTTATCAGGAACACAACAAAATCTAACAGAATAGGATGTTGACAGACAACAAACAATTTTTCATAATTTATTCCTATCCCAGTGATTTCTAGAACAGTTACACTTGCTAGATTGACAGAAGAAAAAAACAAAACGAGTCCTGATTGCATTGTATCCAAGTAAAATCTGAAGCAATTACTAACAGATGGGACATGATAAACAAAAGTCACAGAAAAAAAGTCTAGGTACAGATTGCATAAGGTTTGAAAAAAAAGGGTTGAATTGAGCTGCTGGTCACTCACCTGTTGAAGATGCAATGCCTGAAAGACTGCCACAAGCAAGACTAGCCATGACAGTAGAATCATTGGGCCTGAAAACAACACAGAAGAGAGCTTATAAAACACCATTCCAACTCAAACACACCAAGCAAGAGATAAAAGCATACAAATATAATGGAGCACTCAATATAGCTCAATTGAATAAATTTAGGGAGTCCTCACCTTTTAGACTGCCAAAACGATCTGAGAGACTCGTAAACAGAAAAGCTTATCGCTATACTAGGTCCAACACCCTGTAGCACAAAAGTATCCATGTTCGCATTTAAAATTGGTAGAAAAGGAGAAGCGAGAGGAAAAGAAAGATAAAGAATAGAGATGTCTAACAGAAGCTTACAAGTAATGTTGCTCCAAGTCCTTTATACAAGCCCAGGAAACCTTCTTCTCTGCATATGGTGTGAAATGCATGCAAAATACCTCTGTAGTATATTGTGTTTCTCTGCAAGGTTCAAAAGCAACTACATCAAGACAAAGTTTCAAACAGGAAAGAATACAATAAGGTAAGAACATAGAACCGAATCTGCGATCCAATACTCATTAACCCACCCAACCCATGGCAGTTCTTTAGCCAGCCAAGCATGATAGAGTTACCTGTGCTGCTAGGCGTGTCCTCACAAGATCCAGTGGATACGTGGCAGAAGCAGCTGTTATTCCTGCCATCCCACCACCTATAAAGTGCACAGCAAGGTCTGCAGTCCCATTCCCCCTGTGATTTTCAACACCAAGAACTGATTGCAATAACTGCAAAAGAGCAAAACAAGATGGAATTTAGCTAGATTGAGATGACATGTCAATCCAATTTAATTTCAATAGGAGTTTTGAAGAAAGAAATTGGATGCACATACACTCTTGTAACGTTCATAAGAATAGAAGCTGACTGAAGAATAAGGAAGGCGGTGCGCAATAGTCACTAGATTGCCTTTCCAAAATGCCCTAAACCCTTCTTCATTCAGAACACGAGATGCCTCCCGCCATATGCTAGCCTTGCTCAATGCTGTAACATCAGAGTGCATACCTTGAACCTAGAAGAATGACGAAGTAAAAGGCAGTTGGATAAGTATTTGATGTGAATATGGACAGCATAAAAGGAGCAACCAATCCAGTAAATTATTGTCATCAGCAAAGTAGAGAGCAACGTTAGTCCTCTTATGAAACTCGTACAGAGCTAGAATTGGAAGTGAGCAAACTGCTCGAGCTCCTTTTGTAACAAAATACATTGGACACACGAAAAAGCTCTTCTTTCTTTTTTTTTTAAAAAAAAAAAGATATCAAAATTCAGGGGCATTATCAGACATTAAAAAAAAAAAGATATCAAAATTCAGGGGCATTATCAGACATCTAATTCAAATTCAGAACTCCCCTCCAACTGGAAAGGGATTTGAAAAAGTTTTTCAGCAGAAACTAATCACATACCAATTTTGTATTGAAATCCGAAACAGAACAAAATTAACCACTTCCAGCTAAACCCCAAAACCCATAATTCCAAAAGAAAAAAAGAACCAAAATAATAGGAAAAAAAATATAAAAACCTGAAAGAGGATAGTAAGTCGTGCGAGAGGAGCCGTGCAAGTCTTACTAAAAGCACCAGCAATACCACCAGCAAGCAATTGTTGGATAGTTCCTAGCTGTGAATGTTGTTGGTGACTGTTGTTATGTTGTTGCTGCAAGAATCTCCTGGCACCTGCATCCAAAATGCTTCCATGGGCGGCGGCGGCGGCAGAATTAAGTGCTCTCTGCCCTCCCTCAACAACCGCACCAACTCTAGCTTCCATGTTCATATTCTGTTTTAACTATTTAAATAAATAGAATAGATTTGGTGCTCTTTGGGATGGTGTAACATGAGATGGGTTGGGTGCTGGGTGTTGTGCAAATGTGAAAAAAGGGAAAGTCGTGGTGGTGATGGTGGCGAAGAGAAACCCTTGTGTAGAGTAGAAAGCAGAGAGAGTAAAACCCTAATGAGAGTGTGCGCAATTTTTGGCACATGATTAGGGGGGTTTGTGCAGTTTTAGACTTTTAGCGGCGGATGGAATATTTTTTGGTATATGCGTGGTTTGAACGAAAGAGTTTGGCCACATCTTTTCTACCTTCTTTTTTTTTTTTTTTTTTTGATACACACACGTAATAGCATAATTGATCCGTGTTCCATAGCATATTGATTTGCACTTCTCAGCATATCAATACTAAATTTTTTAAATATAAAAAAATTATAAAAAATACATTAGTGTCTTGGATCTAACAGTAACCTAATTCTATTACATCTTATTGAACAGCAAAGCCCAATAATATCATGTCACTCTAGAGTTAGGGTTAAATTTTATTGGATTTTGTTAGACAGCAACACCCAACTCTATTGGATTTTTAGTGGCAGCAGAATTCAATATAAACATGCTTATTTTTTTAGTGGAAACAATTTGAGAGATGATGAATTAGTTTCAACTAAAACTCAACTGCTATATATAGTGAATCCATCAATGATTGTTGGTCCAAGTGAGAGTAACATTACCATTGATTTATCAATGAATCAATTTCAACTACAATAAACTAGTTATCGTAGCATTCCTTATCATTGTTTTAAGATTGAAGGAAAAAGCAATTATTGTTACTCCATATCGATACACGACGTTGGGCGACGGCTCCCACTTTTTGTTTATTTAACAAAAAGAGTTTTTTCTTAATTGGAGGAAATAAAGATTTTATTGGAGTCGCCATTTAGTAATTTGAGGGAACTAGAAATTCCAAATTAGACATAGGTCCCAGAGATTTGGATACGGGGTTAGTTCTGATTAAGGAAAGGTAGACACCACCCTTAAAACATCCTTTCAAAAGAAAGGTTACCCTTACTTGTGTGTTTTATATTTGATTCAAATGCAATTATATTTTGGGCTTATTTGTCATTTTTTTTTTAAATGATTAACGTCGGTCCCTAAAAATAGGAGACACGTTAAAATGACATCAGTCCCTAAAAATTAGGAGACTCGTCTAAAATTATTGATGTTTGTCCCTATAAAGGAGAGTTACGTCTGAGTTACCAAAAGAAATAATAGACATAATCCATATTTGGTATTTACATTTTTGACATCGGTCTTTTTAAAAAAAGAGACGTGTCGACTTTGGTTTTTTTGTATTTTTTACAACATGCAAGAAAATTTACAAGCATTTATATATATAAAAAATATCAAAAATACCAGTAGAAACCCTAAAAAATTACCTGAATGCCACTGTATAGGCAAAATAATGAAATACCCTTGAATTTCTCCGAAATTTACGGAAATGCCACTGGCGGCGCGTGGGCCCACGCGCGGTTACTGTTGGAGGCGGTGAAATTTTCTGGCGAGATTTCTATCCAACCGATGGTCGATCCTCGTATATCTGATGTCGAGGATTCTGATGGTGGTGGTCTTGACGGTCGTTGATGGCTGATGAGTGAGAATTGACGACTTGAAGCTTCGGTGGCCGACGAAAATCGCGCCCTTTTTCCGGCCAGACGGGGAGGTAAAAACGCTGAAAACGGACGGTTTTTTTCTTTGTAGGAGGTTGGCTACCTTTATGTGGTGGTGCGGAGGCTTGAGACGGCCGGAGATGGGAGATCGGAGGAGAGAGAGAGATTCGCCGGCGAGAGGAGAGAGAGGCTCTGGGGTATACTACGGTGTGAAAGCCAGCACGGTACACCGATGCAGCTGAAGCCTGTGATCCGTTGGATCTCTGATGAAAAGATCGTGCGGCTGTGATTGGCTTGATCTGCAGGTTGATCGGACGGTCCGGATGAGCAGCGTTTTGATCTGGTATGACGCGGTGTACCGAGATCTTGGTACGCTGGGTGACGTGGCGCTACTGGATCTAAGGGGAAATTGTTTTAAGGGCTGAGATTGATTTGGGTTTTAATTGGGTGTGGTAAGCCCTATTGTATCCTATTAAATCAGCGGTTCAAATCTAAACACTATTAGATCTAACGATTAGGATATATTTGATATTTTTCATATTATTTTTAATAAAAATCAATATCTTACTCGCATGAAAAAATAGAAAAAAAACATGAATAGTGTTTGCAATTCTTTTCTTTCTTTTTTTTTCTTCTCCTCCCTCCTTCTTTTCTTTTTTTTCTTCTCCTCCCTCCTCCTTTTCTTTCGTCCGCATTGTCACTGGCTATTTATAGCAATGACAGGGGACATACAAATCTCAAATTTCCACAAATTTTATTTTTTTAATCACCGTTTGCTTTCGGCGTAACTACCATGTTTGACAAATTTTTTTATTTTATTTTATTTTATTTTTATTTTATTTTTTATTATGTATAATAATATATATTTATATAAGTAAAATTAAAAACTCAAATCAGTATTAGAAAAAGCCCGACTCAACCGCTAAAAATCAATTTTAATTACCGAAAATTATGTTGAAACATAAAAAAACCTTCAAATGATATAAAACCGGTGGACCGGGTTTTGACCAAAAAAATAACAGTTTTGACCCAAAATGGCATGAAACTCATTTTTATCCTGGTCAACATGGATTGAGTCGTATTGACCCAGTGAACTTGGTTTTGGTCAAAAATGACGGTTTTGACCCGAAACGGCCCGAAACTCATTTTTTTACCCTGGTCGACATGGTTTGACCCGTATTGACCCGGTAGACTCGGTTTTGATGGAAAGATGCGGTTGACTCGAGAAAAATATATTTTTGAATTTTTAAACTTTTTCTTATTTTTTTTGGATTTTTATAAAGAATAACATAAATAAAATAACATTTGAGAAAATCTTGGTGGATCCAAAATTGGGTTACAACACTCCACATGATGAAAAGAAGTCAAAAAATATAAATGAAGCTTTTACATGCTCTGCTAAGGAAAAATGAATTAAAGCTATGGAAAAAAGGCGGAATATATAAAATCAAACAAAGTTTGAAAATTGTTTGATTTAACGAAAGGATGTAAAGTCATTAGAAACAAGTGGGTTCTTAAAATAAACCAAAACAAAACAACAACCTCAATCTCAAGCTCATCTAATTTAAAAGGATTAAATTAAAAATAAAAAAACCAAGTGACAGAAAATTTCAACTACAATGAACTGGTCATCGTAGCATTCTTTATCATTGTTTTAAGATTGGCAATTATTGTTACTCCGCATGATGAAAAGGAGTCAAAAAAATATAAATGAAGCTTTTACATGCTCTGCTAAGAAAAAAATGAATTAAAGCTATGCAAAAAAGACAGAATATATAAAATCAAACCAAGTTTGGAAGTTGTCTGATTTAATGAAAGGATGTAAAGTCATTAGGAACAAGTGGGTTCTTAAAATAAACCAAAACAAAACAACAACCTCAATCTCATGCTCACTTAATTTAAAAGGATTAAATTAAAAATAAAAAAAACCAAGTGACAAAGAAAAATTAAAGGAAAAGAAAAAAAACATTGTGGATAACTATTATAACCCCTAGTGAATTGCGTCTTTTTTCTAAGTTGCATTTTCATTATTTTATTTAATATTTTTTCTATTCAAACATTATGGGTAATTATTATCTTGTGTGTTCATGATTCCAAACATCATTTCATAGTTATAGAGTGTTAAGTTTGTGAAATTAAAATACAATTGTTAAATAAAAAGCAAAAGAACTCAATAAAAAAAAGAATGTGAACAAAAAAAAACCGATAAAAGAAGAATTTGAATGAAAAAAAAAGTTTGAGATAGGTCACTGTTTATAATCCAAACACCATTTATTGGTTTATAGAGCATCAATTTTACAATTAATGAAAAGAAAAATTAATCTAAAAAAAAGGATGCAAAAAAAATATCCAATAAAAAAGAAGAGTTGAGATGTTTAACTAATTATAAAATTCTCACCTCAAATCTTTTAATGTTTTTGTTAATAAAAAAGCAGTTTTATGAGCGTATTTGGCAGTGTGGTTGCAGATGTTTTTCAAATAACTTTTCGTGCAAAATGCATGCCAATGATTTGTTTATTTTTTAAAAATTATTTTTGATATCAGCACATCAAAACGATCCAAAACGTATAAACCATATTAAATTTTAGCAAAAAAAATTCAAATTTTTTGAGAACATGGGTTGAACCGCGTTCCCAATCGCTTCCTAAGACTAATAAAGTGGTGAAAGAATATCCACCGTTGGATGGTTTTCCCCAAAATTACCCATCAGCTGGATCATCAGTGATGGTGGCTTTAGAAGGTGATTATTCAACGGCTGTGATAGTCATTTGTGGAGGGGCCTAGCATGGTGCTTTCATCGAGAGGGCATTGAGACCCCGACGCACTGTAGTTGTGGGTGTATTGTAGC
>Ga0325404_1005754_pt1 | contig 13052 bp, 11 predicted proteins | sample PopdelMetagenome_18_FD_205664 | JGI IMG/M metagenome (GOLD analysis project Ga0325404, IMG submission 205664) | Populus deltoides microbial communities from Bellville, Georgia, United States - Xylem-Control-R1 | ecosystem: Host-associated > Plants > Phyllosphere > Stem > Wood/Secondary xylem... | reverse complement strand
GAGGGGAATTGATAGATAATTGGTTACCATAGTGTTGGGGGCTAATGATACATTACAATGATACTTCACACCATAATGATGGTGGCTTAGGGCATAAATTGATACTTGGCACTGTGATGAGGGTGACCAAGGTTATGTGAAGGATGCTTAGTGACCGTAGTGTCGATAACTAAGATTGTGTGCAAATGATACTTGGCAATCGTGGTTACAATGCATAGGATGTTAATACGAAAAATGAAAGAGGTTTGATATGAATGGAAGAATCAAATGGCATTGATTAGCTATCCAGGTTTGGATTGTTAATGGTATCGATGAGGTTTCATCGGTGCCGGTATTTCTTAAATTGATTAGTCTAGCCCAATATTAGAAGACTAATGATACTAATGAGATTTATTAGTTTCGGCGATTACCTTCTAGGTATCAAGTGAGAATTGATTTATAAGGAGATGGTGTTAGCAAACCATTGAGTTGTATTGAGATTTTCAAGATGGAATTATTCTTAGCAAATGAGATAGGATATTAGATGGATATTGGTAATAGATGGAAAATATATGTTGTAAAAGAGGTTTATGCCTAATTTTATATATCAAAAGAAAAATCATAGAGATTATTGGCTGCCATTGTTATTGCTTGTTACTATCTTTTATATTTATGTGTACACGTTAATTTCTATTTTCAGGTCCATCAAGGTCGCGACAAGGGTAATCCTAGTTTAGTTATCTTTTGCTTATGACCATGTAAATTATTTGTAAATTAAAAGACTTATCTCCTAAAACTTGAGATGTAATATTAATCTGTAAATTTGAATGTATGTCTTTACTCTAATGGTTGAAACTTTTAGTACCTATTTGACCATGCATGTTTATAGTTGAAATTGAATCTTTCATTTGAACTACATTATATGATGTTATTGAATAATATGTGTTGTGTTGATGATAATGAGTTGGGTTGAGACCCAGGATGATTGGGTCGTGATTTTAAGTTATAAGATGTGAGATATTAAAAGTGTAAACAGGGTATATGTCGATAACTTTAGACCTCCCAGTATAGGGGAGAGACTGCCAAAATTTGGTAGAAATTTTGGTGGAACCTGTATATCAAAAACAAATTACCTGAAAATTTCCAATATATTATGAAAAAGAATGTAGAAAAATCGGGGTTGTTACACAAGTACATTCTTATGCTAAATTTTTGAAAGATCTGTGCACAATGAAGAGAAAACTGAATATGAAAAAGAAAGCTTTTTTAGCCGAACAAGTAAGTGTCATTCTTCAAAACAATAATGCTTTGAAATATAAAGACCCTGGTTGTCCTACAATTTCATGCTTTATTGGAGAACATAAAATTGAAAAACCTTTACTTGATCTTCGAGCTAGTATGAATTTACTTTCATATTCAGTTTTTCAAAGTCTTAATTTAGGTAAGTTAAAACCAACTTCTGTAACCCTTTTACTTGCTGATAGATCTGTAAAAGTGCCTAGATGAATAGTTGAAGATGTGTTAGTACAAGTTGATAAATTCATTTATCCTGTGGATTTTATTGTCTTGGATACACAACCTGTTGAAGCATGTAATTCATTTCCTGTTATTTTAGGACGTCCGTTTCTTGCAACTTCTAATACATTGATTAATTGTAGAAATGGACTGATGAAGTTATCATTTGAAAACATGACATTGGAGATGAATATTTTTAATATTTGCAAGCAACCTGAAGATGATAATCATTCACATGAAGTAGATGTTATTGAAGAATTAGTTTATGATCAATTTGAATCTACTTTGAGTAAAACTGAGTTTGATGAATCTGAAAAATTGCAAATGATTTATTCTCACGAAGAAATCAAGGACAAGAAAGGCACCAGAAATGTTGTCGCGGATCATTTGTCAAGATTGACAACAGATTCGAGATCTGACATCACACCAATCGATAATTACTTTCCTGACGAATCCTTACTTTCTCTTAGTCCAATGCCTTGGTTTGCTAATCATATCAATTTTCTTGCACATTGGATTATTACATTATTTATGTTCTTTTGTCAAAAGTAACAACTAAGGGATAGGGATTGTATATAATTTGCCAAAAAAAACAAAAACAAAAAAAACAAAACAAATTGATAATATTGATGATAATCAAACAAACCGAAGGGATGTTTTAACACCTAATATCCTAAGGTTAACTGACTTGGGAGCTATTGGCCCAAAGCTTGTTACATGGGTTACTATCTACGTATCAATATCAGCAACCTGAGTTATTAAGCTCGTAGGGGTGTCTCAATACCTAATGCCCTAAGACCAACTAGTCTAGGAGTCATTAGCCAAAAGCTCGTTACATGGGTTAAAGATGCATTGTGTTTTAAGTTATATGTATATATATTTTAAGAAAAGATAATAATCCCAACTTAAGGAAGTTAACCTTAAACATTATAATTTTTTTTTGTTTTCATCCAAGTAAAGTCCCATAATTATGTGTTGATATATTGAGCACAAAAGAAAGGTTTATTAGTATCTTGGTAAAGAGGTATTGAGCAGATACATAAATTTAATGAGAGTTTGTTTATCTGGATAGATAAATGGAAGTTGAATGATGAATGTCTTGCTTTATGGAATTTACAAATTGTTTTTTTATTTTAACGCTTTGATTACTAAGGACTAGTGATAAGCTGGTTGGGGGGGGTGTGATTAGTACTTAAAAGTGCATTCTCACTAAGACTTTATATCATCATATTACACTTAAAGTATCATTAAATTCCCTAACTTAAGCATGTTTTATAATAACAAGTCTGATAATATAAAATAGCTATAATTTATGGTAAATGCTCATTCTAAATGCAGGCCTATTACATAAATCAAAGGATTGATTGATGAGTTCAACTACTGAAATTGAGAAGACAAAGAGAGGGTTAAAGCACTGTTCAGTCATTGTGTCATATCTGAAGCTGTAGATCTTGGATTACAATTTGGTTTATATGGCTAGAAAGCTAAGACATAGGCCTAAAACATTCATGGGAGTCCAAGACTCAATTCTGCTGTTTGGAAGTCCAAATCTTAGCAATAACGGAGAAGTCGGAATCTGTCCTGCAGCCCAGACATTGTTCAATGTTCAGCCCATATCTCGAGTTCTAGAAGTCCAAATGCATCGATTCGTTTTTTGTTGGAAAGATGAGACAATTTTCTAGAACTATCATAGGACATTCTATTCAAATTCTAACATTAACAATGACGTTTTGTTCAGACAAGAAGATAAGGATTGTCACCAAGTCCAGATATGGCCACCCACTCAACAATTAGTCATCAAATCAATAGTTACAAATTTTGGCCTATAAAGGGAGGCATTTGCCATGCATTTAGGCATCTTGGTTTTCAGATCAAGATCATGCTCTTTATTTCTTTCTTTATATTTTTGTAATGCTTAAGTTTTGTTTATAATAATCTCTTGTTTATGCTTTTCATTTCCTTTCCTTTACTTAGTTAACTTATATCTTATTTATGTTCTTATCTTGTTTATTTATGTTTCTCTCTTACATTATGTTGAGCTAAGTTTATTATGTCAAGGTGAAAAAGTTACACTCATGGTGTAAGAATAAGAATAGTTTAAACTCAACATGGACTTTAATGTTTGATACTAACATGTTTTGTATTTGTTATCTTGTTCACTTTCAATACTTTGCTTGTTAAATGGTTAATCTAGATTTATGTTGTATAACCCTTGGTACAACAAATACTTGGCACTTTCATAGCCCAACTGTATGGTATAACCGACACCTGTGCTATGAAAGAAACTTGATTTGTTGTTAACATAAGTTAAAATCATGAATACCTGACAACATTTACAAGTATTAGCACTATTCGAATAAGATAACTAATGTAATCATGTTAACAATTCATAATCCGATTGCAACCTCCTTTATGTGTGGTTTCCAGTTGTGTAATAAAAATAGTTTATGCTATACTTGTTTGAAATACCATTAGTGGATCCTCTAACCTTGACAATTATTTTATCCTTGTTTAATCCTTATATCAATATCACATCTCAAAGCTCTCTTCAACTTCTTTTCTGTTATTATCTATTTCTTTATTTATAGTTTATACAATTAACCTTCATGTGGTTCGACCTCAGTCTTGCCGGGTTATTTATTGCTTCGACACTCCTGCACTTGGGAGAAGACATTAAACTCTTTGGTCGTGTCAGGGTACACCAAGATTTCAGACATGAATATTCCCCTTAAATGCATCTTTACTCTCAACTACTTCTGGAGTTCACTCAATCATAGACAGTCTTTAAGCAATATTGCTCTCAGTTGATCTGAATGTGCTAATTCTTTTGTCTATTAACTAGAAGCATTTGTTATTGTCAGATGCTAAACATAGCTTAGATGGATTTCATTTGATTATGTTTCTTTACCCCTCAATTGATTTGAATATTATTTGTATTCTCTTCTAGGGTCCACTGCATTGCCCCTGGCTACTCAACTGTTCAAGGAGCATTGAAAAGTATCAATGTCATTTTTGTTAAGGATTTTGCAAACTCGATCCATGGTTTTTTTGTTCGAGAATTTTCTCTTGTTCTAGAATTATCCCGTACCTTTCAAAGATAATGTATATTCAAGTCTAATTGTTGAAATGAAATCAAAGAGATGTCAGTGTTAAAACTATTTTTTGAAAATCACTTCTTTGGTCAAAGATCCAACACACGCCACTCAATACATGCAATCCTCTGCTTGTTTTGCATTTTGAAAATAGAAATTAACCCTTTGAAAGATTAAAATAGTTTTCTTATGGTTTTTGTATCAATTTTAATATTTGATTTTGGGTATATCATTTGATAGCATGTGACGAGGTGACCTTCTATGGATTTCAACAGCAAAAGGTTTTAAATAAAGACTCGAGGTTTCATTCAACATTTGTCTCTTTTGAGCATCCATTTTATTAGCATGCATAAGCCACAACTTTTATGGAAAAGCTCTTCAAGTTTTGAGAGCACCATTTATCTATTCAAATCGCTTACTTGATTAAAAATGGCTCTTAAAAGCACATAATACAGTCTATGGTTCATGACTACGAAAGAAAGAGAAATTCATAGGCTCAAAAGTATTTAAGGGTTGGAAAGACCTAGGATTACCATCATTTATTCATTAACTCCTTTTCTCTTATTGTCTTTGTAGAAGAGAGTGACATGCCATATATTTCATCAATAAATCTTGTTTCCTAAAACTGTACAGGAAACTTCATCATAATTAAACAATAATCATTCCTTACTCTTAATAGGATTTTTGATTAGTCAAAAACTTTCGATGTTATCAATCAAGGTCAAACATTGACATATCACCATACCATTCCTTTCATTATCAATCTCAAACTTAAAGAGAATACTAAAACTCAATGTCATCATTTATCTCCTACTACTTCTTCATCTCAAATTTCAATTCAAATGAAAGGTCAAGGTTCTCTTCCAATCTTTAGCCTCGTCATTCCGTTATTTCACTGTCTTTGTAAAAGAATGACAGATAACCATGCCACACATTCTATGTTCGGCTTAAAGATCAATATTCTCTTAACAGAGGCCATAAAGCAAATCCAACTTTTCCTCTAATCATGTGAAGACATGAGAGGATTTATTATAGATACTAAAAGATATGTTTCTAGTTCATTTTTTTTTCCTCTTGCCTTCGGGATCGACTTTTGGGATTTGTTGTGCCTTTCCTCAATTAAAGCCTCTTTTACCCCTTCTAAACTTGACAGGAATTTTCATATCCTTAACCTCGACTTTCCTTTAAGTGCAGGCAATTCCTACTTTTTGGCTTTCACATAGCTTTTCTCAAAGTTTTCTTGGAAACCTCTTAGTCTAGTTTTTTTTTAACCCTTTTTCAATTGTCGAGCTTTTGTTTTTAGCATTCTCTTTACCATTGATTCTAATATCATCTTCATCTTTTCAACCAAAATTTCCTCACTTGCCTCTAGTATGTGGTGTGATCCATATTAGGGTTTCTTTTCAAAATAAAGATTTTATTAGGCTAAAATTTGGATTTGCAAGGGATATATATTTTTATGAATGGTGAAGGGATTAAACAAAGATGGCCTTTTCTCATTTCAAGTAAGGTCGACTAAAACCGATAAATTTTGACTTCATCTAGTGTTATGATTTGGACTTGTAAAGAATCATGATTCGTGAGTCCATAACTACCGAATCTACTACATGTCATTATGTATACTGCTAAAACTTAGCTCTATGATGTATGGTTCAAATTTGCATGTGAGATCAAAATTTATTTAGTCACCCCATATCATTTGTCATGTCATTTTAACAAACATCGAGTCATTTCTGCAATAAAAACACTTTTAATCTTTCAGGATTGACTAGCTTTAATTTTGCATGTTGAAGTTTAATCAAAATATTTTGTCAAAATAAAATGCTAAACATCTCTTGATTTCAAAACAAATAAAAAGGCAAGGAAAATATACATTTCATTAAAAGGATAAGGTGTGATCTTAAAACAAAAGTGCTGAATAGCAAAATTTCATAACAAAATTGTTGACAATGCGACACCCTAATCAGCTTCTCCAACAATCATCTATGTCTGGTCATCACTTATCGATCTTTGTTATGCTCATGATGATCTAGTAACAGTATGGTCGATGACACTACCCTTCATAAACTCAACCCACCTCTTGCTCACCATCTTTCGAATTTGATACTTGAATTTTTTGCAATTTTCAGTCGAATGGCCCAGGACCTCTGCATGGGATTTGATGGAGTCGAGGCAATATTTCTGCAATCTAACAGATGCTAGTAGACAAAATCGAGTGGCAGAGGTATGTCAATCTTTAACAAAAGCATTTGAGTAGTTGATGCTACAACGAGACCTGGCTAGACCACACAACTAAGGTTTCCCACCTAAGAGCCATCTTCTGATTCATCTCCCATTATTGCTCTGGAATCTATGGTAGGACCCCTAATTTTTTCATTCTGATAGCTTGTTGAATTCTTTCGGCAATCCTCACAGCTTCATAGAAATGCTGAATTGAGCTTTCTATCAAATGCTCATAATAAAGGGATTGAAAGGTGTTGGCTAACAATATCACCATTTTTTTTTTATCAAATATAAGAAATTGTATAGATCAAAAGTGAAACAAGGTTGGAAACCAGCGAGTTAAAATATACAGGTTTGTACAATCAAAGGGAACAAGATCGCTTGAACAAGCATCAAAGCCTTATGGCAATAAACATACAAAAAAACAAACTAGCAGCCAATGAAAGCATCTGCTAGGAAACCCAAAAGCCAGCAGCAATGAAAGAAGCTGAATATTGGCTGTACTTGTAGGAAATAACTCCAACCAGCATACAAGAACACCAGCAAAGTGAGCGAACAACAACAACAGCCACGTAGAACAAATAGTGTCTGAGCAATCAAGTCAAATAGACGCATAAGGCACTAGTAGAAGCACACCAACACCAAAAACAACTACTCCTCAGCAGACCTATTAACCAATGCCAACAACAGAATAGCAGCAGCAACATGCGCTCCATTAAGAGAAGGACAACAGTAGCTGAAACAAGAAGCAAACCTCCACCAACAAAACCCCTCAACGAACAAGCTAGGGAGGATAACAGTCCAATTCCTAATAGACGATAGTAGAACGGCAACCCTACTCCAGCAACAAAGATAGAGTAGCAAACCCAGTTATAGCTTCAAGAGGCGCAGCAAACAACTTGTATATAGCAGAAACAAGACTAGCAAGAGCCAGCATATATTCCAGCAGCCAGCTTTAAAGAGCATAGCAAAACCAGCCCGCAAACAGAAAGATAACCAACATACAAACCAAACCATTAGCACTAGAGTAGAGAGCCATCAGTGCATCAACTCCAGCAAACCAAACCAACTCCGCAACATTTATTAGGTCACTAGTAGGACAGGCTCCATTCAGCACTCTCCGCTGAGAAGTGAGCAGCTGATGCGAATCCTAGCGGAATTTAATGGTATTCGCGACCCCAAGATCAATCTAACCCAAGTTTGTTGAGATTTGAATGAGCTTATCATAATGGAAGACTTGCTCCAAGGCAACAAGACTATAAACCAACTTGATCACAACGCCTACACCTGGAGACGAGCAAAGGAAGTATAAATTCACAACAAAGAATAGTTAATTCTTTGAAGAGTTGAAAGTTCAATCAAGAACCAAGATTGAGCAACCAAGAGTCAGCTACAATGCTGAAAATATCATTAAAAGTCTGACCTAAAATTATTCCTAAAGAGTATCTAAACTCCAAGCCAAAACCCTAATTTTTCTAATAGGTCTAACATAAACCCAATTTAAATAATAATCAACCCAAGCTAAAACTAGCCCAAACTAATTAAAATAAACAAAATAAACAAGTCTAAAACCCAAACAAATTGTCTCCTCTCAAAATAAATAAAGTTCGATAGTCCAACTAATTAAATAAGACAAGTTCGTTGTTTTCACATTCTATCTGGCAGTAGCAAGGCTCAACTTAAAACGGATGGCTCTCTCTCATCTTAATGAATTAGAATGTGTGCCATATACCGTTGGAAATGTATGTAAGTCTACTTTCCAGCCCAACTAGAATCACATAAAAATTAGATCTGTAGCTCTAGTTATGACCAAAAGAGTAACGAAAGGTCAAACTATCCGAATCTAGTCTTCTTCTCCCAATCCTTATGTAATGGTCTTGGTTCCACCAACAAGCCCCTCTTGAACATGAATCAGATTAATCAAGGCTTGCTCTTTATTATTACAAATCCTCTTGAAGTCCATCTTAGCCCATGTATCTTGAAGAAGTCCATTCAAAGCTTCTTCGAACTTCTTAGCCCTAAGCCTAGTAACTGGACCAGCTGGAACCTCCAATGGATCCTTTGATGGTTGAATCACATCAACAACCATGAGGAAAGACCCTCCGACTTCCCTCCAATAACTAAACAACATCACAACAGAATTAGCGACAGAGAACACTACAGCAGTAGCCCAAACAAATGTTGGGATCCATTGCAGCTACCTAGAGGGAAACATAATCAGAACAATAACCCAAATACAGCCTCTACGAGAACACGGTGAAGAACAGCCGAAATAAAACCACTCCAACATAAGATGGAGTAGCAAACTAAGCAGCACCAAGGTGCTAACGACTACTCTAGCAATAAGGTGAAGTAGCGCAACCGATTTTGCAAAGCAGCAAACAAACAGCAGATCATAAAGCAAGGCCGACTTTAGAGAACCAGCCCCATCAGACAACATCAGTAGCAAAACCAAGTTGCATAATGCAGCAACCAATGTCCAAAGCAAATCAAGCAAACAACTAACTAGTTTTGACGTGGAGCAGATTAGTTAAATCAAACAAACCAGCCAAACCAACAACTCTTGAAGTTTACTTGATGACTAGAAGCCCATCAATAAGTAGCCTATACAGAGATGATAGGCAAAACAGACTTCTCCAAAGTCAATTAGCAGGAACAACAGGATGAAGAAACCAATCCCAGTGGCTAAACAACATCCCAACATAAGGATTCACAACACTGAAAGACAACAGACCAACTAAGCATGCCCTTTAGCTCTAGTAGACAAACATCATTGACAACAAATGCAAGCAGGGTAACAGTTCATGAGGTTGGAAGACTAAGCAGAGGCATGACAACCACTGCTCCACAACAAGCACTTCAATAGAAGACAACTAACATAAACCAACAACAGATGGCAAAACAAGCAACCAGACCATCAGCTCTAGCAAACCCCATCAATAAGTAGCCTATACAGAGACGACAGGAAAACAGACTTCTTTAAAGTCAATTAGCAGGAACAACAGGACGAAAAAACCAACCCCAGTGGCTAAACAACATCCTAACATAAGGATTCACACCACTGAAAATAGCAGACCAACTAAGCATGCCTTTTAGCTCCAGTAGACAAACATCATTGACAGCAAATGCAAACAGGGTAACTGTTCATAAGGTTGGAAGACTAAGCAGAGGCATGACAACCACTGCTCCACAACAAGCACTTCAACAAAAGAAAATAATAGAAACCAACAACAGATGGCAAAACAAGTAACCAGACCATCAGCTCTAGCAAACCAACAAACAAGTTAAATTGGCAGCAACAACAGAGGCAAGACAACATACATCTAAGAAAGCCATCAAATCGAGGCAGATTGCTAGAGAATGAAACCCAATTCTAGCAAACCAACACTACAAATAGTAGTAGAAAACAGTATAGCCATCCTGAGAACAGAGCCTTCAAGAACATTTGGACACAGGAACCAACACACCAAGATCATGAGGTGGACCATCTCATGTGGTTTCAGAGGGTATATACCCTCTGATAAAACATCAAAAAATGTTACAGAGGAGAACAGTAGGGGATGCCCTACCATTTCTAGGTTCATAGAATAAAACTCGCCATAGCCTTACAACAGGTTCAGAGTTACCTGAGTAAGGAATACATCCATTAGCACCAACAGTTGAAGCAACAGGAGAGAGAAGGACCCCATTAGAGATGATCAAGAGAATCTGCCCTCGAGCACCAACCAAATGTTCAGTCCCATGAAAGGGAACAGATCTTCCACCAGATCCCTCACCGTGGAGGGAGTCACACACACAATGCCATAACCCGCAATCGCGTCCCTAGTATAGGGAGCTAGGGTTTCAGGAGATGGAGATGTCTTAAAATTTAGGGAAACACACTCAGCCCTAGATCCAACACAGGCATCCTCAACAAAAGACCCACCAACGAGGGTTTTGGGGATTGAATACTTGAGATCTGGGGGAGACAAGACAGAATGAGCTTGATGTGTAGAAGCCACACCACAACATCACCATTTTTGTCTTTATTAGTGGAGGTTGGACATGTGTTGTCTTATCTCACAATCTTTGTGCATATGTTCTCCTAGACTCTTGGTTTCCTTTCTCCACAACCATCAGGTTGGTTCTGTTAGGAGTAGTTACCAGATTGAATTTAACTACGTTAAGAAAATGTTTGTCAAATCCTTCCACATATTAATCTTAATATTATTCGGTCTCATATACCAACTCAATATAGACCTTGTGAGACTATCCTAAAAGAAATAGATTAGCATTTTATCATTATGGATCACTTCAGTCATCTTGTTGTAGTAAACCAGAGATAAGTGCTCGGGCATTCTAGCCTAGTGTATTTGATGAAGTCCGACACTCTGAACTCCTTTGGCACCATAATTTTTTTAGAACTAAACAAACTTCAGCTGCTAAAATAGGGTTAGTCGGATTATTCCTTTCAACTGCTCTTCATCTCTCTTATAGAGCAATCCATTTATCATGGTCCATGAGACCAATAAACCTATCATCAGAAGGTATTTTTGTTGTTGGATCTATGGTGACTTGAGTTTGAGTTGGCTAAATGGAAGGAAAATGGACAAAATGTTGCTGAGTTACTGAGTCCACCCTTAAGTTTTGAGATGTGTGAGGGATGTGGACTGACAATGCTTCCATGGGAGATTGTGCAAATGTTCCCTTTCCATTATTGAAACTATAATGCCCTAGCTTTTTCAAGGCCAAAATTGATGGAATTTTTTTTTATCATCCGGTTTCTGGATGTTTTTCACCACATCATTTTTTAGATTTATCATTGCATTTTGTTTATTTTGAAGGCACAATCTATATAGGATAATGTAAATCAACATTCCCATAAAACGGATTCTCAATACACGTGCTCATAATATTATATTTCCATACTCATAGGTTTACATTACATCGTATTGACATACTCATAAATTCACATTCTTGTTCTAGTCTCGTTAACATTACGAGATCATACAAGAGTGTCGAACAACAAGTTATACAACTAGTACTTTAGTTATCCTGACCTCATGTAATTTCATAACACGACATCCTCATTTGATGAATACCTCATATGTATATTCATACACATCATATCAACTTGTTCGCACATTCACATCCGTGTTCCATTTCAATTTTCATTACTAGTCTTTACAAAAGGGATCGGACGACTAATTTAGTGATTAACACATCCGTTCATATAGAACTCATATCACTCATAACATGTGAATATATAGTTCTTTTCAAAATGTGATCTGCGAAACGGATTTCCTTACACACCATGTTGGTATGATGTCCCTATTACAACACAAGATAATTTAAAGCATTATAGGTAATTTAAAGAAACATAATAAAATAATATTAGCGTAACATTTCATTCATGGACCAAAAGAGCGTAATTCTATCATTTCTCCTTACTTATGAAAATAACACCATTAATAATTCATCAATTACCAAGGCTAATTACAATACTCAAACATGATCATTCATCTCGAATACCGTTAGCCGAACTAACGTTATTCTCTGTTTAAAGCATAACAATCACAGTTCTTTCATATACTTAGTATATACAAAACATAGTATACATGAACGCATCAATTCTTGAAATTAACTCCTAACTCTCAAATTCGGCTATCCTCTTAGGATGCCATTAGCCGAAGCCAATTGTTTATTCATCCCGGTCATCCACTTAGGATGCTATTAGCTAAAGCTAGTCATTTATTCATCTTGGTCATCCATTTAAAGTACCATTAGCTGAAGCTAATCATTTACTCATCCTGGTCATCCACTTAGGGTGCCATTAGCCGAAGCTAATCATTTGTTCATCTCGGTCATCCGTTTAGGATGCTATTAGCTGAAGCTAATCATTTATTAATCCCGGCCACCCTCTTAGAATGTCATTAGCCAAAGCTAATCAATCATTTATTATGGTCATCTATTTGGATGCCATTAGCCGAAGCTAATTAATCATTTGTCTCGGTCATCCCTTCAGATGCCATTAGTCGAAGCTAATCAATCATTTGTCCCGGCCATCCATTCGAATGCCATTAGCCAAAGTTAATCAATCATTTGTCCCGGTCATCCATTCGAATGCCATTAACTGAATGATGCGATCCAACCATCAAAGGATCCATTGGAGGTTCCAGTTGGTCCAGTTACTAGGCTTAGGGCTAAGAAGTTCAAAGAAGCTTTCAATGGACTTCTTAAAGATACATGGGCTAAGGTGGACTT
>Ga0325404_1005751_pt1 | contig 13056 bp, 13 predicted proteins | sample PopdelMetagenome_18_FD_205664 | JGI IMG/M metagenome (GOLD analysis project Ga0325404, IMG submission 205664) | Populus deltoides microbial communities from Bellville, Georgia, United States - Xylem-Control-R1 | ecosystem: Host-associated > Plants > Phyllosphere > Stem > Wood/Secondary xylem... | reverse complement strand
GAACTCCCGGTCTCCGCTATCAATGGAGGTTCCGACGGTGGCTCCGATCAAAGTTCCAACTCGATTCGAGACCGTTCTCTTTTCAAACGAAACCCTAACTACAACACTAACACTCCAGACAAATCAAGTAAATCACCTCTTGATCGGTCTGATCGCCGCAGCCGATGGCACTATACAAACAAAAGCTACAACCGCAAGGGGTGGTTGCTCCCTTGCCTTCCATTTCGCGGCGTTTATTTATTCTACTGTTTGATTTTTTTCGCTGTTTTAGCTTTCGTTTTGGCGTCTATTTTGTTGCAGAGTTCGATTACCGGTATGGCTGTGTTTGGCAGAGGGTGGATTGATCATCGGAGACCGATCAAAGAAGATTTGAAATCAGGTGCTATGTTGAAATTCGTGCCCGTGTTAAAATCACGGTTGCCTTTGGAAGGTCACGGGCTCGATCATGTCAGATTGCTGGCTAATAGAGTTGGCCTCAGGCCTCCAAGACTCGCCGTTGTAAGTTTCCGAGTCTGTTTAAATTTATTTTTTGCTGTAGATGAGAAATGCTATTTTAGGAGAAAAATAATAAGAATAGATTGCAAGAATTAGACAATAGGATTAGTGCGAAGCCCATTGGTGGGTCCCGTTAATCTTTTGGCAATGCATGGGTCAATAACAAGGAAGAATAGTGATTGAATTGAAGTATGGAGATGGAGGAGGAAGAAAGGTCAATTAGAAATGATTCGTGGAGAAGAATGAATGCTGTGTCACGCATAATTTAAAGAAAGTGTAGCTCATAAGGGAAGTGAATGGAGGAAGTCAATTCAAGCAGCCAGCCCAACTAGTTCGGGACCGAGAAATCCTTTTAATGAAACAATTACAAGTTTATTGTTAGAATATATGCAGTTGAAGGTATGGAAGTAGTTTAGACTTTTTTTATGAATCTATGAAGCAGGAGGAGCTTAGGTCATGCGCGGGTTGCATTGTTTTGCGTTGGTTTTCTTCTCTACTTTTGTTAGACATGTGGACTAGATAAATACATTTTTCTGACGTGCACTTCTAGATGAAGTTCTGTTTTTTTTTGCTCCAAAGACTTCAACTACGTGTTTTTTTGTACTGACCTTGTGCGAGTGTGTTTTATTTTAATGGTACTCTGTTCTGATGATATTCAGATCTTAGGAAACATGAAGAAGGGCCCACAGTCATTGATGTTGATTAGTGTGGTGATGAATCTGCGGAAACTTGGTTATGCACTTAAGGTGATTTGTTTTGACTGTTCTTGTATAACTTCCCTGACATTTCTATATAGATTTTGGCATTTCTTGCTGCTAGTACCAAATGCTTTGTTAGGCTATGCAACTGCATGTAAATGTCACACCATCTCTTTAACAGGTTGATGTAGTTTGGCTCATGGAGGGAGCCTTAATACAAGTTTATGCGTCTCCCTGTTCAAAATAAGCATGGCATAAATGTTGATGTGGAGGCTGCATCTTCTACTTTGGTCTTCAACAAAATTGTTTATGCGCCTAACAATACCTATTTGACAGATATATGCAGTGGATTACGGTGTGACACGATCAGTGTGGGAGGAAATAGGAGGCCGGATATCAATTTTAGGACCAGAGCAATATGACCATATTGATTGGTCCATGTACGATTCTCTCTCTTAATATTGCAGCTTCACTTAAATTTGCTTTCTATTTATGGTTTCACTTAAATTTGTTTTCTATTTATGGTTTTTGTTTTGGATAGTGATTGTTACAGCTAGGAACTTTCTGTTTCTATTTGTTTTTTCAGCAAGTTAATTGGTATTGCTAATATACATGTATTTTTCTACAGTTTTGAAGCTGTTATTGTCGATTCACTTGAAGCCAAAGGGGCAGTTTCAAGGTGCCTGGGTTTGCTTACTTAATCCTTTAAGAAATCACTGAAGTTTATAATTTTGCTCCAGCGTTTCAGTGATCGTTCATTGCCTGGGTGGATTGTGCTGTGAATGCATGCATGTGGAATTAAACACAAACATCTACTCTGTTGGACATTTTGCAAACAAAATATGCCTTTGTCATAGTGGAATGCATTTGCTACACACATGACATTAGACACAATATAACATATGTATAACTAGGGGTGTTCATGGTCCTGTTCAGTCCAGTTTTAACCCAAAAATTCAACCGAACAGGAAAATAGTATTCCTTGTTAATATAACCCGGACCGAACTGAGAACCGGTTCAAACCGAACCGGTTTTGTTCGGTTCGGGTCGGTTTTTTAGCATTAAAAACCAGAAACCAATGAAGATTTGTGGAGGACTTCGTGAGTGCTGGAATGAGATTCCTTGATTATAGGAATAATGAAATCAGATGTGGGCAAGAGATAGATTCGGCCATTAAAGAGAATTATTCTTTCCTTAAAGAGCCATGGACCAAAAGCTTCTCCCTCGATTTTCTTCACAAAGTCCTGCGAGTGTGGGGTAGCCAAGATGTGGTGTCAAAGACTCAAAACTTAAAAATAAGATTTAATGTTAACATATGAGAGAAAATGAGAGAGAAGGGCACAGAGGAGAGGGAGCAGGAGGGAGGGAGGGGTAGGGTGGCTGGAAAGGGTGAAAGGGGAAGGCGGGGAGCGGCTGGAGGGGGGGAGGTGGGGAGGTAGGGTTAGGGTCTTTATATACCTTTTTTTTAGATTCAATTAAATCGGTTTGGTTCGGTCCAGTTCAATTGGTTTAAGCCTTTTTAAACCGGAACCAAACTAGACCGGGTGGTTTTTTTTTATTTTTTTAATCGGTTTATTCGGTTTTCTTTATTGGTTCGGTTTTTTCGGTTAATTTTTCGCGGTTCTTTCGGTTTAATCAGTTGGTCGGTTTTTTTGAACACCCTTATGTATAACAAATATGGGAGGAAATTAAATTTGAAGTGACCAACAAGATTGTTTGTATCATTTTATCATCTTCATGAAATTTTATAAACATGAGACCTTGCACTTATCTGCAAAATGCAGGAATTTAGATTGAGGTTTTAATCTAGATGTGGTTTTGTTCTTGGGTGTTGGAAACTTCAATATATGTACCAGGAATGGATTATAGTATTTTAGACATGAAGAGGAAGTTGAGTGTATTAGGAGCTCTCTTGGTCATTTTTGAAGCTATTTGTAAGTATATGATAAGAACTCTTTTGTGCAAACGTAATTGTGAATACAGAGGTGTTTCTGTGGATAAAGTGATAGTTATATGGATAGAATTACCTAAAGTGCATGTTTAGAATTCTCTGTATCTGTATTTGCAAGTGTGAAGATCTGGATATCTGGTTGCCTTTGTTTGAGATGCTATGATCATTTACTTCTATATCTATGCAGCCTCACACAGGAGCCATTCCAGTCAATACCGCTTGTATGGATAATCCAAGAAGATACCCTTGCAAATCGTCTTCCATTATATCAGGAAATGGGCTGGCAGCATTTGCTGTCTCATTGGAGAAGTATTTTTAACAGGGCTAATGTTGTTGTATTTCCAGACTTCACTTTGCCGGTAAAAATGCCACCTCTGTATGTAATTGCATCTCATTTCTTGCCAGTCATGTATAGAAAATCTCATGCTGTTTTTTACAGCCCACTTCTAGCCAGCCTTGTATAGAAAATCTTATGCTGTTTTTCAATTTATATTCCTCTCTGTATCAGATGTTATATACTGTGCTTGACACTGGAAACTTCTTTGTGATTCCTGGATCACCAGTAGATGTGTGGGCTGCTGAAAGCTACAGTAAGACCCACGCTAAGCATCAGTTAAGGGTGGACCATGGATTCAGCAAAGATGATTTGGTGGTTCTAGTTGTTGGGAGTTCTTTCTTCTATGATGAGCTATCATGGGATTATGCTGTGGCAGTGCACACCCTAGGACCTCTACTAGCCAAATATGCAAGGACCAAAGATGCTGAAGGATCATTTAAATTAGTTTTCTTAGGCGGTAATTCCACTGATGATAATCCTTTACAGGTAGTCAACTTCTCATTGGTTGTAGCTTATTACTTCTGTTGTGATGTGTTTATCTTCTTGTATCCCTGCTACTTTATTTAGTGTTTTCATATATTAAGTGAAAACTTGTATAATGGTACACTTTTGACTAAGCTAGTCTTCTAATGTCTATTTGATCACTTGACTGCATAGAAATGGGGTTGACTAGAAGAATGCCCAGGGAAATATATACATGATCTGACCTTGATATTTCATCAAGTTTTCTTTTTGTGTCTTATTTTAAACAATGCTATCAAAGTATTGTCAATGTATTTATTTTAATACTCCATGCAACCAAATTGATTTTCTTGTTCAATACTTCCTTTTTGTGGCCACTTATATTATGTGTGGTCACTACTTCAGAAGAGCCTTTTCTTTGCTAATAATTGGAACATACCAGTTGATAGCTCTTGCTGTTTAGTATCTTCTCAAAGGAGAGACTTTTGTTTCTTTTGGGAAGAAACAACAGAGAGAGACGGGGTGATGTTTGTTTTAAAATTTAATATCATGATCTGTTCAATTTTATGCCTTGCTTAAGCTAGAGTTTTTTTTTGTTCTTTTCATGTAGGAAGTTGTTTCTGGTCTGGGACTTCATCATGGCTCTGTGTGGCATTATGGCCTGCATGGTGATGTCAACAGTGTGTTATTAATGGCAGATGTTGTTCTTTATGGTTCTTCCCAAAATGAACAGGGTTTTCCTCCTTTACTTATCCGAGCCATGACCTTTGGAACCCCTGTCATTGCACCCGATATCCCTATCTTGAAAAAATACGTGAGTGTATTCAAGTTTTTGTGGACTTGATTCCTTTTTTGGTAAATTATGTGTAGCACCTATCTCCATTTGTTTCTTCATTTGAAGAGATTGACAAATAAATTTCTTAAAATAACAGGTTGATGACGGAGCCCATGGGATATTGTTCTCAAAATATAGCCCTGAAGCATTGACAAGGGCTCTCTCTCTTTTGATATCAAATGGAAAACTTTCTAAATTTGCTCAAACTCTTGCTTTCTCTGGAAGACTGCTTGCTAAGAACATGCTTGCATCAGAATGTATAATTGGTTATGCAAGGCTTTTGGAGAATTTGATTAGTTTTCCATCAGATACCTTGTTGCCTGGTCCTGTGTCTAACCTTCAACGGAGGGAATGGGAATGGAACTTGTTCAGCAAGGAACTAGAACAGGAAATTGATGATTTGTTAAGCATGGCTGAGGGTGATTTTTCTTTCAGAGAAACCAGTGCTGTTTATTCCCTTGAGAAAGAATGGAGCAATCATGTTAATTCAACTAGCATCTCTGGGAATGGAACTGAAATTCTAGTACCAGATATCCCAACAGAATCAGATTGGGATGTTTTGAGTGAAATAGAAAGCTTTGAAGAATATGAGAGAGTGGAAACAGAGGAGGTATGCTATTCCTTTTGAGAGTCATGCCTCACACAACATCTACTTTTTCATTGCTCCAGTTGTCTTAGTTATTTTTCAGTCTTCATGTTGTGAAATTTTCTTCAAAAGACAGCTGAAATGGAGAATTATTTCCTATTTAGCTTCAAGAAAGAATGGATAAAAGTCATGGTCCGTGGGATGAGATTTATCGTGATGCTCGAAAATCTGAAAAGCTAAAGTTTGAAGCAAATGAGAGGGATGAAGGGGAGCTAGAAAGGACTGGCCAGCCAGTATGCATTTATGAGATATATGATGGAGCTGGGGCCTGGCCATTTTTGAATCATGGATCTTTATACCGTGGCTTAAGTCTTGTAAGTTTCTTCCAGCCATATCTGGAACTTATATTTTTTTTGTATTTATAAAGAAATTATATTTCCTTTTAGTACTTACGACATTTCTTTCTTTCTTTCCTTTTTGTTTTGGTTGCTTTCTAGGATATTTGCTTTCTTTTCTTGTTTTTTTTTTAAAAAAAATAAATTGGGGTGCACACACACATGCCATTTTCTGGAGATAATAGTGAGGGCATTTGAGCTTTTTGCAACTGGTTTTGTTGCTTCCTGAAATGACAAATGATTAAATCTTGGTAACAGAACTGTATGTTGCATCCGCACTCGAGCCATAATTTCTCTTTTGTTTTTTGTCCTATAACATTCAATTAATGGTTCTTTACTGAGATTTGAACTGTATATTGCTTTGTTTGGAGATGCTGTGATGTCCAAGTGTTTTATTCCAATATAAAGAAACCTTATAATTGGTGTTTGAATTTTTTAAGATATGCTCCTGTATGAGCAGTCATGCTTTAAGTAGTTTTGATTTCTTAATCATGCTAAATTTTTCTCTTAGTCTACAAAAGCGCGGAGGTCAAGATCTGATGATGTGGATGCAGTTGCCCGGCTTCCCCTCCTGAACGACAGTTACTATCAGAATATATTATGTGATATAGGAGGAATGTTTTCTATTGCGAACAGGGTGGATGACATTCACAAGAGACCTTGGATTGGGTTTCAATCATGGCATGCTGCTGGTAGGAAGGTATCTTTTATGCCAGTGATATTATAGTTTAAACTTTCAAAATTGCAGGATTAGATACATCAAATTTAAGGTCATTATTTTTCCAAGTTGCAATCAGCTTCTTGAAAAAATTGCAGAATTTGATATTCGCACAAACCAGTTAGCATATTTCTGATGAAACTGACATTCTCTGTTTAAAATAATTTATTTTCAGAAGTGCAATTATTGACTGTTCATTTTCTTGATTCAGGTTTCATTAACATTTAAAGCTGAACAAGTTCTAGAAGAAAAGGTGCAAGAAGAAAATAAAGATGTAATGTACTACTGGGCTCGCCTAGATATGGATGGTGGAGTTACAGGAAGCAACGATGAACTCACTTTCTGGTCGATGTGTGACATCTTAAATGGAGGACACTGCAGGTATCTTTGCTTCAAGTAGGGGGTGTTCATGGTCAGGTCATTTTGCGCAATGTTTAAAAATGTCAGATTGTCCATCTATCCCGTGGTATCTGTGGGTCCCTTATTACACATACCATACAAATTTTGCTATTCTTTTATTGTTTTCATTCTTCTGTCTTTAGCTGAACAAATCTGTTATTTTTTAGCTAAATAAATGGGAAAACTGTTTTTGGATGCCACTGACATTTGCTCTTATACTACTACTGAAATCACTTGTGGAAAAGGCATGTTTGACCATCTTCAGTTTAGCTTTAAACAGGGCCAAAAAGAAGATGGGTAAAGGCTAATCGGACATGCCCCATTGTAATTGCACTCTGTAATTTTAACTTCTGGCTTTTGAATGCATGCAGAATTGCTTTTGAAGATGCCTTCCGCCATATGTATGGCCTGCCATCAAATCTTGAAGTTCTTCCTCCGATGCCAGAAGATGGAGGTCACTGGTCTGCCCTGCATAGCTGGGTCATGCCAACCCCTTCCTTTCTGGAGTTCATTATGTTTTCACGGTAATTTACGAAGGATGCTATTTTTCGCCCAAGCCAGTTTCCTGTTACATCGATGAAATGTTATGTCCGAGGCATTATTGGTAGTTGCAAGTCCATCAATAGTTGATGTTTTGTATAATCAAATTGCAGAATGTTTGTTGATTCTCTTGATGCTCTGCAATCCAACTCTAGCCAAATGACCAAGTGTCTGTTGAGTTCCTCAGAGCTACAGGTAAGATACATAGATACTAGACTGCCTGCTTCATATGTTTAGGAGAGATTACAGTACTACCATTCATGAATATATTTATCTAATGGTATGCAGGAAAAGCATTGTTATTGTCGAATATTGGAGGTCCTTGTTAATGTTTGGGCTTATCATAGTGCACGAAGGATGGTTTACATAGATCCACACACTGGTTCTGTAGAAGAGCAGCACCCTGTTGAGCAAAGAAAGGGAATAATGTGGGAAAAGTACTTTAAGCTTATGGTGTTGAAGAGCATGGACGAAGATCTTGCTGAGGCTGCAGATGATGGAGATCATCCAAGGGAGAGGTGGCTGTGGCCACTAACAGGAGAAGTGCATTGGCAAGGGATTTATGAAAGGGAGAGGGAAGAAAAATATAGAGTAAAAATGGACAAGAAGCGGAAAACAAAAGAGAAACTATTTGAAAGATTGAAGTCTGGATACAAACAGAAACCACTTAGGAAATATAGGAAGTTGAGATTCTGAAACCCTAAGGGCCAATTCTTACCACGGAATATGCTTGACTCCCAAGTCCTAATATGGCTGCTGAATATATTCTTCTCAACTTCAGAGATGGACAGGGATCTTGCGGAGAAGATGAGAAGCTTCATTTTTTTTTTTCTTTTCTAACAGCTTCAGCACAGATTTTGCTCGTCTCTTCATTTTCACCAAACACACACTCATGGGGTAAAGGGGAGAAGAAAACTGGCTTCCCTTTGACTTCAGCTCACAACTCGGGGCATGTTTGCATGAAACTCCGACTGGCCCCGACTATACCAGGATTTTGAGCAGTGCCACGCATGAGTTAAAATTCTTTTTAACCATTCAAATTACTTATAGTCGAGTGACCGAACCACATAATTCGTTTATCATTGTATATTCTTTTGGTAATGTAGATGCAATTTTGTTACAAAGAAAGACTAACTTGTTTTGTTTCCTGTTCTGACTTTCATTTTCGCTTCTTCGGAGGAACTGCAGATGACCAAATCGTTGCATGTACTGAAACTAACCTTCGCTTTGCTAGAGAGGAACTGCGTCTACGTTTTGGAGTCGTTCTTGCCATATGAAGCGTTTGTTCGCAGCTTGGTTGAATAAGAAAACGAAGTTTGCCCCATAAATAGATTGGATAACTTGTCCTCTAATGCACTCATCTTATATTTCCTATTGACTTGAGATTCCATTCGCGTATGTGACTTTTGCAACTTTTAACTTTTACTCATAAAAAAGTTTTTAAATATGTTGAATCAATTTTTACTTAAATTAAAAAAAAATACTATATATTTTAATCAAAATCTTACTTCAATCAGAAGTTCAATTTTTTTTTTAATTCTCTTAAAAAAATGACATAAAATCTATTTTTATCAAACATACTTTTAATTTAACTTATTTTCATCATAATTTATTTATAAAAACAACTCTTAAATTATGATTGAAAACAAAAGATTACTTTCTAAAAATCATACCAGAACATATGTTCAAAAACTCCGGTTTATGGACCATTTGCCACCTTAAACCTCCTTTCTCTGTTTTTTTTTTTTTTGAATTTGAACCTACAGTCCATGTTAAAGCAGAAGTCTCTTAGCAAAATTCGACGGTACTAATTGAGCCAATCGGGCCGGCTGCTCCCATGAACTCTCATGGCCCTTCTGTAATGTTTGTGGAAGTTTCTTATCATGTTAATCTAAAAAAAAAATTGCGAATGCGGACCCGACCCAGTTCAGTAAATTATTTCATCATCACCCTAAAAAACGAGAAAATTACAAATACCTCCCGCCCTCACCTGGGACCAATGGTCGGACCTGTTAATGGTATTTTTTAGGGTTTAAATGACTCCAAAACCCAAACCCAACCCTCTCTCTCCATTTCTCTGTCTGTCTCTCCCGCTCTCGGAAATAGTAAGTGACCTCACTCTGTCTTTCCCTCTCAAACACTCCATATCTTTCTTCTATACTTCAATTCTGTCAATCATTTCTTTATTTTTATTCTCCCTTCTAGTGTAAATGTACTAGCTTTAGCTGAAATGCAACCACGTACTTGTTTGATTTTTGTTTGTGGGTCATTTTGAGTTACACATGATTGATCTTTTTTTTTAAATGGGGTTTGTTTGGTAGTGAGAAATATGGTTAGATGTTGGAGAATTACCTTTTTCCTGTCTGGTTTCTGAGAAAATCAAGGAAATTGAGCAAAACTAGAGTGCAAAATTGTTGAATTTTTAGTATGTGGGCATTGAAAAGTAACTGGAACTGATGATGCGTTCTCAAGTTCCTAGTTTGATGTTCTAACACGACACCGGCTTGCAACTTTGTATATGATAGGATGGGGTCATGGCTGTCTGATTATTTGATACGTTTTGTCTATGAAAATTTATGTCTTTACTGTGAAATTATTTGTCTTTTTGATACTCTGAATTAATTTGGCCGTGTATCATGTAGGTTTTGTATGCTAAAGGGTGGTGGGTTTTTTCTCATCATGCATGCTGTAAAGGGTGTCTGGGTTGGCCAAACATTTGCTTTAGCCAAGTGCAATGATTCTGGAGGGAAGAAGTCTCGGATTCGGAGGTCGAAGGAGGAGAGGAAGGGAATGGTGGAGTCCTTTATAAAGACGTAATATGATGGTTCCCCTTCAATGAAGCGTAACTGTTTTATTCTTTTGGTCTGAAGATGATTACTAAAATTATTGGAATCATTAGTTTGCCCTATCTGTTCCCGATGAATGCTATGAAATTGCTTCTCTTGGATGTCGTTTGCTAAAACTGAAAGATCGAGTGCTTGCTGAGATGCACATGCACTCACATGCTCATGGACACACACGTATGCACTGGATAAGTAATCCCAGAGGCAGCAGTCTATAACATGGTAGATGGTCTATTTCTTGTTTTTCCTGGAAGTTTGATTTATTGTTGGTAATAGGTTCGTGTAGTATTTTCCAAACCAAATGATAGCGATTAGCTTTTTGATAACACAATGATGACCCGGTCTAAATAGAAAGTTGTTGTTTATATTAACCTTTTAATAGTTATCTTTCTTTTTTTAATTCTCAATGCAAAGTTCTTGGAGAAGTAGACTTTGGCATCCATTCATTTGGAAGACCTGCTTTCAGGTACCAGAATTTAAACAAAGGGAATTTTCCATCTCTTAATCTCACACACAAGGAAGTTGGTGGGTCGTTTTATACTGTACGGGAGATTGTTCGGGAGATAATCCAAGAAAATAGAGTGCTGGGTCCTGGTAACTTGTCACCGGAAGAGCAGCATAATGATCAGTTTATGGAGCAGTACCCATTGGGTACAATTTCCACAGAACCTCAAGCTTCTCTATCCACATCTCCAAATGTAAGTCCTGTACCAGATCAGCATGATGAGGGCTCAAGTGAAGAGCATTTAATTTCTGAGCTACAGGTTGAACCTGAACAGCAGGGATTCGATAATGGGAAAATCATTAATGGGAGTCATGTAATTGTTAAGAATGAAGAAGCCGATATACCAGAAGTTGTAGAGGTTCAAGAAACTGAACCTCTGGAAATAGAGAAAAGAATGAAAGAAGTGGCAGCATCTGATTCTAAAGTAACTCAAATGGCAGATGTAATGGTAGAGACATTTCCATTGCCGCCTGTTACCAAGCCAGCTGGAAACTTGAATGGAAATTGCAGTGATGGGACTTGTGAAGAGAAAAATGTTGAAAAGGTGCTCTTGGAACCAGAACATGACCCAGGAAATGGCATTTCTTTGCCTGACAGAATAACTTCCTTGAATGATAGCAGTTTGGCAGATGATGAAGAAGTGGAAAAGTCAGCAGTTCAATTGTTGGAACAAAGCTCTGATTTGGTGCGTGAACAAGCAGTGGAAAACTTTGCAGATCTGGCAATGGCAAGTTCGCATGCATCTGTCACCAAAGGAAGCATTTTGCAGGATGCTGAGGCTGACATGGATGTGAAGTTGAAGTCACCACATGATGACAAGACAATTGCTGAAACTAAGGTGAGTGTTTTTCAATACCACGTATAATTATGTGGCAACTTTCTGCTGGAGGTGTGCACTGCAGAAAACATAAACCACTAGCCCGCCTTCTTTTATTTTATTTCCCTTCCCTTCCCTTCCCTTCCCTTTCCTTTCCTTTCCTTTCCGGGTTTTCTTTTTCAATATTCTTTCAACTTGCATGGTGTGGTCGGCTGCTAAAAGGCATTTATGATCTAGCAAGCTGCAACTGCTTTGCTATTATTTCTTCCCTTCCAGTGCATTAATTTAATTCATGTTCTTGGTTTAATGCAAGGTGGAGCAAGATATGTATATTCATGTAAATGCTAATTCCCTTAATATGCAAGATGATATTTTTACTTGGAGGAATGCCTTGTGCACAGATAGGGAAGCAACTATAAGCATAATAATTTGCCAATCGAAAATGTGGGGGAGAAGTTGAGCATGAAGCTATTAATGGCTCTCTTTTTTTCAGGTTGCTAGTGCTCAAAATGCCATGCAAACCAAATCTTTGGATGGCAATTACGTCACTGTTAGTATCTGTCCGTCAATAGCCAAAGAAATTGAGACAAAAGATAAAGTTGCAGTTCTACATAGTCGTGCCTCTCAGAAAGGAAGCAGTCCAACACTAAACAGAATTAATCTGTAAGTATAAGTCATGACCATACCTTTAAACTCATTGCTTTGATTTGCCATCCGCTCTACGTCCTTCACTGGAGTATTTCTAGATGTTGGTGTATTGATTTATCTTTTGCTTTGTTTCCATGAGCAGTGAATCTTGGGGAGCGGCATCCAAGAGTCAAACAGAACCAGAAACTAACCCGCTTTGGGCCATTTTTAAATCGTTCTTGGCTGCCTTTGTGAAATTTTGGTCAGAATAAATCCTTTAGTAGCGTAGCTATATTCTGTTTACAGTTTCTGCAGGGTGGATTTATACTTTACCTGTCACGCCAGTGCATCTAGTTTTCCTGTCTATATCAAGAGTGATTGTCGCTGCTTGTTTTCTTCCCCTTCAAAATTTTTTTTCCCTTCACCCACTTCACTAGACCATTATGATCATAAAAGCTTATTGCAATGGTTGGCATCCCACTTATGGGTTACTTGAAGAAATGTGGTGGTTGAAATTTCGTTGGTAAAATAGTGGCAAGACCCATTAACCTCTGAGAGAAACCGTGTCATCTTTATGGTAGGTTGATATTATATTTTTTAGCTGGAGTGATACAAGATTCGTGTTAGTATCTCGAGACAGAAAAGAAGAGATCAGGATAAAGGGGATATGTTCGGTAGAGAGGACATGTTTTTTTGTATTTTTTGTTTTGAGAATATAAAAATTCACTTCAAATTGTTTCAGAGAGTTTTTGTTTTTGTTTCATTAACCAAACATAAACATATTTCTGCTTTCTATATATTTCTCACAATTTTAGAAATGAACGATATCTTACTATTGAATTATAAAT
>Ga0325404_1005749_pt1 | contig 13057 bp, 14 predicted proteins | sample PopdelMetagenome_18_FD_205664 | JGI IMG/M metagenome (GOLD analysis project Ga0325404, IMG submission 205664) | Populus deltoides microbial communities from Bellville, Georgia, United States - Xylem-Control-R1 | ecosystem: Host-associated > Plants > Phyllosphere > Stem > Wood/Secondary xylem... | reverse complement strand
TACCTAGCTTAATTTCCAGATCTAGCTCTCTGTGGATATGACCTTGATCTTACCGAGTTAATTGCTACATCGCACACTCGTGCACTTGCGAGTTAAAACAAGCCGAACATAAAAAGCGGTCAAGCAACTGACACCTATGCTATAAAAGGAACTTCATTTGTTGTTAATATATGCTATAATCATGAATACCTGATAACATTTACAAGTATTAGCATTATTCAAATAAGATAACTAATGTAATCATGTTAACAATTTATAATCCAATTGGAACCTCCTTTGTGTGTGGTTTCCAGTTGAGTAATAAGAGTTTATACTATACTTGTTTGAAATACCATTAGTGGATCCTCTAACCTTGACAATTGTTTTTATCATGTTTAATCCTTATATCAATATCACATCTCAAAGCTCTCTTCAACTTATTATTATTATTATTATTTATAATTTATATAGTTAACCTCCCTGTGGTTTGACCCTGATCTTACTGGGTTATATATTACTTTGACACTCCTACACTTGGGAGAAGACATCAATTTTTTGGTCGTGTCAGGCCCCAAAATGCGTCCTACAAGGTTAGGTACCAATTACATTAATATGCCCTGGCTCTGGACACTCTTCTTTCGATGTGGGATGTTACATCTAGTATGGAAGATGTTCTTCCTTTGTTGCTCCATATAATCCTCATTAGTATGAACACTGAGCGACCTTCTAATCCATAAAACTTTATCACCAACAACATACTTTATATCACTAGCATCCTCAAGTGGTGGCATGTTATCACAATCAGACTCCTCACTAGTGGACACAATCTCTCCATCATTTCTTAGGATCATAACTCGATGATTTGTACACTCTGATGCATAGTGTCCCCATCCCTGGCACTTGAAACACTTTATATCACGATTACACTTCGGTTGGACTTCTTGCATAAGTTTTTTTTATCATTGGCCGAACCTGCTTCTTCATGGAGGTAGGTTCGGCAACTTTAGAAGTCACCAAGGGCTTCGATGACTTACTACCCGCTCTCCTATAATTCATCTTCCAACCCAAAAAAGACCTCGAATAAGCTCTAGATCATATACTACTCTTTCTTTTCAACTGTCCTTCAACCTTAATGGCCAAATACACTAACTATTCCAATTCAACATAAGATTGCAACTCCACAACATTAGTTATGTCTCTATTCAAGCCATTAAAAAACATAGACATAGTAACTTCCTCATCTTCATTAACATTAGTTCTAATCATAGCCACCTCTAATTCTTTCTGATACTCCTCCACACTCTTACTACCCTGTGTAATCATTTGTAAACGATTAAACAATTCCCTATAATAGTTTTAGGAACATATGTCCTCTTCATTATTGTTTTCAACTCTTCCCACGTCCTAACTGGTCTTTCTCTATTCCTTCTTCTTTCTAGGAACATATGTCCTCTTCATTATTGTTTTCAACTCTTCCCACGTCCTAACTGGTCTTTCTCTATTCCTTCTTCTTTCTACCACCAATCTCTCCCACCAAACCATGGCATAATCAGTAAACTCCACTACAGCTAACATAACCTTCTTTTCTTCATAGTACTTATGGATGTCAAAAATCATCTCCACCTTTTTTTCCCAATCTAAGTAAGCTTCCAGGTGAGTTTTTCCCTTAAAGGCGGTGTTTTTTAACTTAATACTACCTATATTTTGGTCTACATCACCCAAATCATCAAAATCCCCTCTATACTCAAAATCCTTATATGGTCGAATATATCCCCTCCTTGGCTGATTCTCATACCTCTCCCCTATGTGTACGAAACCCACTATTGCGGTTAAGATCATCCTCAACTTCATTTACAGAGTTTCCAGCAACACTCTCCTCCTTTCTTAACTTCTTTATCCTTTTTACTACGTCCCCCATCAGACCTTGTCTCTAATTTTTCAATCCTAGTCATCAACTCACTAAACATAAATTCCATCTATTGTTGTATTCTCGAAAGCCCATCTTCTGGGATTTCACCCTTCTTCTATGGCACACTGTTAGAAGACATTATTTAAAAGAAGCTATACTGACTGAAAAAGTGGGGGGGGGAGAAAAACTTATTCACGGAGAGAAAAAATTTACTCACGGGGAGAGAAGAGAAAAATTTAGAGGCTGAGGAATGGAGAAAATTTTGGGGGGCAAAACAAAAGAAAAGACCCACCCCCTGGTTGCACATAGACCTTCCCCCTTTGCCATTTTGGCAGCTCCCACCTAAACCAACGTTGTGGCCCCCCTTGCCCTCTACATAAGGCAGCCCCTCCTTTTTTTTTTCGAGGCCAAAACTAGAGAAAATGGAAGGAGCGGCGCCCCCTGCTTGCCTAGACCAGCCCGTTCCCCCCTCCATCACCGTTTCCCCCCATCGCCTTCAACGACCCTCTATCTCTCCAGCCATTCACCTAAACCAAAACCGGCTATCCCTCTCACAACCGTCACTACCTCTACTCTCAGGAGAGCTTTCCCTTCTCTCCACCGAGCTGCCTCCCCTCACTAGAGTCTCCAACTCTTCCCCGTAACCGACATACTGGACTCCCCAAAACTCCTAGCGACGGTGTCTCTGCCTCAACACAGCCAGCAACACACAGGCCAACAGACCCAGCTCACCGAATAGCAGCAACCAGCAACCTCTTCGTCTCCTCAAACCTAGCCCGCCGACTGGACCACCACCTCCATCTCTGCTGGCTAGACCCAACAAAAGCCTAGCAGCCGGCGGCCCCCTTGGTCTTGCTGCCGCTTGAAGCAGATAGGAAGAAGAAGAAAGATATGCAATGAACGAGTACATTCAGATCATATTAGGGGCAATGTTGTTCAAAGACAGTCCATGATCTAGTGAATTTTAGCAGCATTTGATGAGCAACGTTGCATCTGAAGGACATGTTCATCTTGGGTTATCCTCTGAAACATGGCTATGATTCCTGATAAATGTTATTGTGTAGTTGAATTTGAATGAATGCTGGAAGGATGCACCCACCAAGACTGACTATGGGACCATCTGTTTTAAAGCTCAAATGCGCACTTCATCACATGAATATGGGTGATGAACATTATTGATAGCGTCGAGGCATTTCTTTTCACAATCTGATTAGATGAATTGAAAAGAACCATGGAGAAGAATTTTGAGCTTATAACGAGGAGCCTTTTACTACAAAGTATGAGATGCATGTCCGGATGACTTGGTAGTTTCATGAAAGCTGATGATAACATACTTGAAGGGTATGTTTCAACTGGAGGCAAGTTCATGACTGATTGACCATCTTGATGGGTGTCACACAATCAATGAGAGAACAATTCTCAAGAGAATCCAGGAGACAAAACTCTTCATGATGAATCAAGCAACACCACACTTAAGGGCAGAGTCAAGCTTAATACACAACGAGAGTAGTAACCATGGAAGACAGCCTAAGATAGGCACTGCAGTTACAACTGAGTGATGGCTAGCCCATGAATGAGCCAATGCATCGAAAGAACAAAGAAGGCTTTGGAAAGCAAACAAAGGCACCCTATGGCGATGGAACATCAAAAGGGGGGGACCTATATTTCAAATCAGGTAAGGATGCATGCATGTCATCTAACCTTAAAGCATCATAGATTTTTGAATTGTTACAGGAAAATCCTCAATGAAGTCCAGCAAGATTGTGGACATAAAAAATCATCGAGTCGATAATAACAAATAATCGGTTTAGATCTTGGAACGAGAAAAGAATGAGATGAACCCTGCTAGTAGGAAAATCTCAAAGAAATGAGGCGATCAACCCTGTCATCAAGAGGAGACTTCAAGTCAACCCTGCAATCAGGAAGTGCCAAGTTTGTCAGCCTTATCCTGTCAAGACTTCTCCAGCCAAGTCTTTGTGCCAGGTAAGTCACATCAATTCATCTGGGTAGGTCACTCATCATAATGAGACCATCAGTTTTTCTAGGTAGGTCACCCATTACAATGAGACCATTCTCCATGTTATTACCTCGGTAGGTCACCCATCATAATGAGACCATCATATTGCATATGGGTAGGTCACCCGTCATAATGAGACCATCTTGCATTTGGGTAGGTCACCCATCATAATGAGACCATCATCTTGCATATGGGTAGGTCACCCGTCATAATGAGACCACTTTGCATCTGGGTAGGTCACCCATCATAATGAGACCACCATCTTCTATTTGGGTAGGTCACCCATAATAATGAGACCAATTCACATTTTGATCATCTTGCATTTAGGTAGGTCACCCATCATAATGAGACCATCATCTTCCATCTAGGTAGGTCACCCATCATAATGAGACCATTATTTTTTTCTTTGGGTAGGTTACCCATCACAATGAGATCATCATTTTTTTCACTTGGGTAGGTCACCCATCACAATGAGACCACCACTTTTTCTGGGTAGGTCACCCATTATAATGAGACCACACACATCTTTATATTGGTTATGGTTAAAGGAGATCGCTAGATGGGATCTCAAGTTAACCAACTACACACAGAGTTTAGCTTTGGTTAAAGGGAATTGCCAGATCGAATTTCAAGTTGACTGAGCTACAGACCGATTTTGGTTCTGGTTAAAAGAGATCGCTAGATGGGATCTCAGGTTAACCCAACCACACACAGAATTTAGCTTTGGTTAAAAGGAATCGCCGGATGGGATTTCAGGTTGACTAAGCTACACACCAATTTTGGTTCTGGTTAAAGAAGATCGCCAGATGGGATCTCAGGTTAACCCAATCAAAAGGGCAAGTTGCCCGTGAAAATAGAACAACGTGAGTATGTGCAGGCAGGTCGCCCCTAAAAATAGACCAGCGTGAGTATGTGCGGGCAGGTCGCCCCTGAAAATAGACCACAATGAGTATGTGCGGGCAGGTCGCCCGTGAAAATAGACTAGTGTGAGTGTGTGGGCAGTTCGCCCTTGAAAATAAACCAATTTTCTTCAAAATGGGCAGGTCACCCAAGATAATGAGACCATTTTCTTTTAAAAAGTGAAATCCTTGGCTGAGTGGATCACTAAATAAGCCATGAAGACCTTTTGTTTTCTTTTACAAGCTTACTATGCAAAACATTGAGGAATTTTTGTTTCGTAAGCATTGTAAAGAGGGGGCATCTATTGCTACCCAATTTTTAACCCATGTTTTTGATCATTTTTAGAAAAAATCAAAAATAGCAAAAAAACAACGAAAACCCCAAAAAAATGCATTTTGATATATTTGCATCATTTTTAGCATTTTCAACGTCATCTCAGAAGAGTTTAAATTTTTAAAGGTATTTTGAACGCGTTCAACTTTTAATGCGTTAATTTTACAATCACTAATTTTTTGTTGAGTCGACGTTGATATTGCTCACTTTAAAAAATACAAAAAAATAAGAAAAATCAAAATTTACAAAAAAAAAAGAAAAGAAAAAGAAAAGTTGAGGGACCAGTTTGGAAACCTAGCAACACTTCTCCTATAAATACCATGCTACAGTGAAAAAGTGGGGGGGAGAAAAACGTATTCACGAAGAGAAACAATTTACTCATGGGGAGAGAAAAGAAAAATTTAGAGGCTGAGGGGTGGAGAAAATTTTAGGGGGCAAAACAAAAGAAAAGACCCTAAACCTAAATTATCCCTGATCTCTCACCAAAGGCGCCACCCCTTGCTTGCACATAGACCTTCCCCCTCTGCCATTTCGGCAACTCCCACCTAAACCAACGCCATGGCCCCCCTTGCCCTCTGCACAAGGCAGCCCCTCCTCTCTTTTTTTCGGGGCCAAAACCAGAGAAAGTGGAAAGAGCGGCGCCCCCTGCTTGCCTAGACCAGCCCGTTCCCCCCTTCATCACCGTGTTACAACTGGATTGTTACAGCTGGATTATAGTTGCAAAAGGATTGCATGAGGCACTCGTGTGAGGCCGTTAGAGTCAGTTAGGAGTTGGTTAACCATGAAATAAACATGTTAAGCATAGGAAGGATAGTATAAATAGCCAGTGGAGTTTACGTAAGGGGCACGCAAAAATTAGTAACAAAACTTCTCATTCCTCTGTTCTTCTTTCTGTTTCTTTTTTCTTATTCTTGTTAAGATGAGCTTAACAATTGGTATCAGAGCTTGCAACAAGCTGCGAACCTCATTCAACAATGGTGGACGGTAACAAATTCAAGATAGTAGATGAACACTGCAAAAGGTTAGACAACCAGCTGCAGACTTATCATCTAGAATGGCAGGAATCCATAACAGAAAACAAAGAGCAAGGGGCCAAGATTGAGCAGTTGGTCATACAAATGGAACTACTATCCTCACAGTTCCAACAATTTGTAGCTGCCCAAACGGCAAGGACAGAGACGGCGGGAGGCCATTCCAGAGGTATCCTAGCAACCCCAGGGATGGACAAGAATGTGGAAATGAATGCATCTACTGAAAAAATAACACCAGGACTTAGAACTCAGAGTCGAGGTGAACAGATTACAGGGCAAGAGCTTCATAAGACAAGGTTCCACATACCATTGTCAAGGATGGAGCTATCAACCTTCAGAGGAGAGGATCCTCAAGGATGGCTGTGAAAATGCAAGAAATACTTCAGGATACACTCGATACCTGTACATTAGTGGGTAGAGGTGGTCTCTTATTACTTGGAAGGCAAGGCAGATGTGTGGTTTGAAGGCTTGGTACGAGGCAAGGATTCACATATAGAATGGGAAGAGTTTTCTCAGGATCTTTGCAGGAGGTTTGGAAGTAAGGATGACATTGTGGAAGAATTCAACAAACTGATCCAAGACGAAAACATGGATGAATATATAGAAAGGTTTGAGGAGCTGAGATCACTGATAGGGGCTCTCAACCCACTGTTGCCAGAAGCTTACTATGTCTCTAGTTTTATTAGTGGATTAAAAGATGAGATCAAACTGATGCTCAAGATTTTAAAACCTGCAAGGGTGATAGTGACATTTAAACAAGCCAGATGGCAAGAGGACGCTAACAATGCCTTAACCAAGAAGACTCGATCACTACAACGAAGCAATCCTCCACTTCACAGTGGTAGAATACCAGTCAATGTTCCCTTAAAATATTTTGGTTCATCCAGGACTGAATGAGTGAAGCCACCTTTAGATAGTCTCTATAAACAACAAAAAAGATTGGGACAATGTTTTAGATGTGGGGATAAATACATGTCTAGGCATAGATGCAATGCCAAAAGTCTACACATGATAGAAGGCGTGGAGGGAGAGGAGGATGAAAGAATAGGAGAGTTCGAAGACAATGTGCAAGGGGAAGACAAGGGAAATGATCAGGTAGATGAATACGGCATATCATTAAACGCTTTGGCAGACAGTGACACTTACAATACTATCAGGATTAAAGGGAACTGTCAAAGGCAAAACCTTGTCATCCTCATAGACAGTGGGAGCACACATAGTTTTATTAACAAAGGCACAATCAAGGCGTTGAATGCTCCCACCAGTAAGATTACATTGTTGGCAGTCACGGTGGCCAATGGAAATCTCATGTTGTGTGAAGCACATAGTCCTTCATTTACACATAGCACTGGCAAAGCTATGAATTTAAGTCAAATTTGAGGGTGCTGGAATTAGGTAGGCATGATATAGTGCTTGGAGTTGACTGGCTGAAGAAGTATTTGCCAGTGTTATTTGATTTCATCAAATTGCGACTGTTATTTAAAAAAGATGGCAGGATGATTGAGCTAAAAGGCATTTCACAGGGGGCTAAATTACAAATGATAACCACTTTTAAAGAACAAAGAAGCTTCAAGGATGTGATAGGTGGGCTAGTAGGCCAGTTCTTTGTAATGGACAGTGAAAGGGAAGATAAGCCAACCGAAACTAGGGCTGAGATTAAATCTCTGTTGGCTGAATTTGCTGGTATCTTTGAGGAGCCACGAGCCTTACCTCCAGCAAGGCAATTCGATCATAAGATACCTCTGAAACCAGGGTCACAAGCTATTAACATCAGGCCTTACAAAAGCTCATTCATTCAAAAAGGAGAAATAGAGAAACTGGTGAAGGAAATGATCTGTAATGGCGTGATTCTACATAATGTCAGTCCTTTTGCATTCCCTGTGTTGCTGGTTAAGAAGAAAGATAATACATGGAGATTCTGTATTGACTACAGGCAGCTCAATGAGCAAACCATAAAAAACAAATTCCCCATTCCTCTTATTAATGACCTTCTAGACGAACTGCATGGCTCAAGTTTCTTCTCAAAACTGTACCCGAGGTCAGGCTACCATCAGGTTAGGATGTACAAGGAAGACATTGAGAAGACAACATTCAGGACGCATCATGGGCATTATGAGTTCAGGGTCATGCCCTTCAGCCTTACCAATGCTCCGGCCACCTTCCAGGCGTTAATGAACAGCATACTGGAGCCATACTTGCGCAAGTTTGTGCTGGTTTTTTTTTAAGACATACTCATTTACAGCCCAACATTTGAGAGGCACCTTGTCCACCTCCGGCAGGTTCTGGAAACTCTAAGTGATAACCAACTGCTGGCTAAGAGATCTAAATGTGCATTTGGGGAATAACAAGTGGAATACCAGGGGCACGTAATTTCTATAACAGGAGTAGCAACTGACTGGAAGAAGACCAAAGCAGTGAACAATTGGTCTACTCCACAAGCTTTGAAAGAATTAAGGGGATTTTTGGGATTGGCGGGATATTATAGGAAGTTCATCCGACATTTTGGAGTTATCAGCAAACCCCTCACAGAATTGCTGAAGAAGAATAATTTTGGGTGGAATGATCAATCTCAACAAGCTTTTGATCGTTTGAAGAAAACCTTGTGTGAAGCACTAGTCCTAGCTCTACCCGACTTCTCTAAGACATTTGTCTTGGAGACCGATGCTTGTGATTCAGGATTGGGGGCAGTCTTAAGCCAAGAATGTCATCCCATAGCTTATTTCAGCAAAGCCTTAAGTCCAAAACATATGGGACTATCCATCTATGAAAAAGAGTACTTGGCCATCCTCATGGCTGTGGAGAAATGGAGACATTATTTAGAGTAGGAGCAATTTATCATACAGACGGATCATGAGAGCTTGAAGTATCTGCTGGATCAGAAGATTCATATGACAATTCAGAAGAAAGGCCTAACGAGGCTCTTGGGGTTGCGATATACCATACTATACAGAAAGGGCAAGGAGAACATTGTTGCCGATGCACTGTCCAGGAAGCACCACAATAGTGCACCAATCACTGCTCTTGGGGAGTTAGATGCACTAACCAGTATACTGCCAGCTTGGTATGAGGAGGTGCATGTATCTTATGACAAGGATCCTAAGTTGCAGACCATTATCTTAGACAAAATGATGGGGAACACAGGAAATATGGATTACACTTATACAAAAGGGGTGTTGAGATACAAAGGCAGAATAGTGGTGGGACAAGAGGGGGAACTCAGAGTTAGATTGGTTAAATCCGTCCATGATTCTTATGTAGGAGGGCATGCGGGCATACAAAACACATTCAGAAGGCTGAAGGCCAACTTTTATTAGTTGGGGATGAAGGCAATGGTGAAAAGAACAGTGGAAGAGTGCGATGTTTGTAAGCAAGCTAAGGCAGAGAGAGTAGCTTATCTAGGCTTGTTACAACCATTACCGGTTCCTAATGGAACGTGGAAAGCCATCACCATGGATTTTATAGAAGGACTACCAAGTTCGGATGGGAAGAATACTATTATGGTGGTCGTGGACAGATTTACTAAATATGGACATTTCATTGCACTCAGTCATCCCTACACGGCACAAGATATTGCACAGCTATTCCTTGATCATTTCTACAGGTTTCATGGACTGCTAGCTGTGATTATCATAGATAGGGACAAGATCTTTACCAGCATTTTTTAGAAGGAATTATTCAAAAAGTTGGGAGTTCAGGTGTTGATGAGCATGATTTACCACCCACAGACGGATGGGCAGACTGAGAGGGTGAATCAGTTTTTGGAAACGTATCTTCGTTGCATGACCATGCATCAACCAAAACGCTGGTTTCATTGGTTATCGCTGGCACAATGGTGGTATAATTCCAGTTATCATTCTACCTTGGGGATGAGTCCTTTCCAGGCCCTTTATGGCTATGTTCCTCCATAGAGAGTGGATTGCTCAGGAATCGACACCAGTGGCTGCAGTGGAAGATGTGTTACAACGCAGGGCCAACATGGATCTTGCAATGAAAAAGCATCTCGAAGCAGTAAGGCATCAGATGAAACAAATGGCTGATAAGCACAAGTCAGAGAGGGAGTTTTCAATTGGGGATTTGGTTTTCCTTAAGTTTTAACCTTATCAACAAAATAGTGTGGCATTAAGAAGGAACCTTAGACTCAACCCCCGATATTATGGACCCTATCCAATAATTCACAGAATCGGGCCGGTGGCTTATAAGTTGAGATTGCTAGAAGGAAGTTCGGTACATCCAGTGTTCCACGTATCCCTACTCAAGAAAAAGATTGGTGATGCAGCAATTGCTTCTTCTAAGTTGCCAATGACAGACAAGGAAGGACAGATGCAAATTGTGCCAATAGCCATGCTGGACAAGAAGATGATGAAGAAGGACAACTGGGCAGTAACAGCGGGGTTGATTCAATGGTCCAACCTTTATCCCGAAGATGCTACATGGGAAGACCTAGAGGATCTACAACAACAATTTCCAGAATGCATCACACCTCTCTTGGCAGACACTAATTAGCATTCTTGGGACAAGAATGCATTCAAGGAGGGAGTATAGTTACAACTGGATTATAGTTGCAAAAGGATTACATGAGGCACTCGTGTGAGGCCATTAGAGTCAGTTAGGAGTTGGTTAACCATGAAATAAACATGTTAAGCATAGGAAGGATAGTATAAATAGCCAATAGAGTTTACTTAAGGGGCACGCAAAAATTAGTAACAGAACTTCTCATTCCTCTATTCTTCTCTCTATTTCTTTTTTCTTATTCTTGTTAAGCTGAGTTTAACACACCATTTCCCAACATAGCCTTCAACGACCCTCTATCTCTCCAGCCGCTCACCTAAACCAAAATCAGCTCTCCCTCTCACAGCCGTCACTACCTCTACCCTCAGGAGAGCTTTCCCTTCTCTCCACTGAGTTGCCTCTCCTCACTAGAGTCTCCAACTCTTTCCCGTAACCGACAGATTGGACTCCCCAAAACTCCCAGCGATGGTGTCTCCGCCTCAACATCGCCAGCAACCCACACGCCAGCAGACCCAGTTCACCGAGCAGCAGCAGCCAGCAACCTCTTCGTCTCCTCCAACCAAGCCCGCCAATTGGACCACCACCTCCATCTCCGCTGGCTAGACCCGACAAAAGCCTAGTAGCCGGCAGCCCTCTTGGTCTTACCGCCACCTGAAGCGGATGAGAAGAAGAAGAAACTCTCCCAACCACCAGATCTGCCATCGGTAGAAGGAAAACAAACAGAGAAGGGAGAAGGCATTGGAACCGGACATATCTAAAAAAACAAAATAAAATTGACTGTTTGTGGCGTTTTCTTGGCTTTGCAGGTGATGTTGTTTCCCACCGCCGACAAGGAAGGGAACATGGGAGGATGCTGTTACAGACCCCCTGTTTCCTGGTTTGTTTTCGCGGCGGCGCGTGAACCCACGCGCCGCTAGTGGCGGGGGCACGTGGAGGAGATGCGCCACCACTATTCAACTGCCCATAAACCTTCCAGCCACTGTTCCGGCAGATTCCAGAAGGCTTTTCACTAATCCTGTAGTTTCTGGGGTTTATTTTGTAATTTTTAAATTGTATTTGATTTTTTTGTTATTTTTTTTTAACATGTAAAAGATGGTGTGTGAGAAAATCATAATAAAAGAGATGTGTGTGTGTGTTTGTATTTTTATTTATGTTATTGAATTATAAAAATCAAAAAGATAAAAAGAATTAAGTGTTTAATTTGAATATGGTCAAATATCTCAAGGACAATTAAAATCATGTTGTATTTTCCATGAAAATGTAAGAACATGTTTCTACATATATTCTGGGATTTAATAATTGATTTATTAAAGCCTTAGAATTTAACTAATATTTTAAATTTTCAAATCACATCAAACCACAAAGCAGCTTACCTCAGGTAGGGTGTGCTAGGAGTGCTAATACCTTCCCTAGCCACAACCAATCCCTTAACTTTGAGTTTCTGACAAAGACCAGTATATCTGGGTTTCCTAGTAACCCTTGATGAAATATTAGGTGGCGACTCCCAAAGACCCCAAATCAAGCAAACATAACGAAAATCACCATTAGACACCGCATGGGTGACGTGCGACAAATAGTACCAAAACAAGCATCGGAAATAATAAAGTATTATCCAATTCCTAGGGATAGGAAAAAATTCTTTTAGTACCAAAATGATTAATAGTAATAAAAGGACACATCATCTTTCTTACAGTACCACCAGTTTAATATATTTTCTTCCAAAAAAAACATTTTTTTTTAAACCTTCATGAAAATCGTTAGCAATAAAAATAACACCTTACATTGTAACGACTCGAATTTTTCAAGGCCAAAATTGATGGATTTTTTTTCCATCAAGTTCTGCATTTTTTCACCATATCATTTTACATATTTATCATTGCATTCCATTCATTATGAAGGCACAACCCATATAGGATAACGTAAATCAACATTCCCATAAAATGAATTTTCAATACACATGCTCATAATATTATATTTTCATACTCATAGTGTAAACACCCAAAGGAATATATATATATATATTTAGAGAGAGAGAAATGATGATGAATGCAGTTTTTGCTGCCGATGCAGAAATCGGCAGCGACGCAGTTTTTGCTGCCGATTCTGGACTGGGCAGCGATGCAGTTTTCGCTGCCGATTCTGGACTTGGCAGCGACACAGCCTTCACTACTGATACAGAAATCGGCAGCGACACAGTTTTCGCTGCCCATTTCTTGATCGGCAGCGACGCAGTTTTCGCTGCCGATGCAGAAATCGGCAGCGACGCAGTTTTCGCTGCCGATGCAGAAATCGGCAGCGACGCAGTTTTCGCTGCCGATTTCTCAATGAACAGTGACGCAGAGCTGGGAGGGAGGGGTAAAAACTGATTTTAGATAAACC
>Ga0325404_1005742_pt1 | contig 13066 bp, 7 predicted proteins | sample PopdelMetagenome_18_FD_205664 | JGI IMG/M metagenome (GOLD analysis project Ga0325404, IMG submission 205664) | Populus deltoides microbial communities from Bellville, Georgia, United States - Xylem-Control-R1 | ecosystem: Host-associated > Plants > Phyllosphere > Stem > Wood/Secondary xylem... | reverse complement strand
ATATGAATTGAATATTAAAGTACGAAGGTTTAGAAACAGTATTTGGATTTGAATTGAGCACGAATCGCGATGACCAGTAGTGTATATATGAAATTGAACATAGATAAATCCTCAAGAGATTCTGTAACTGGCGGAAATTGGGGGGCATTCAGATCTAGCTCTGCTGCTGATATCAAGCCCCTGCAACTATGTGAGAGGATCCTGTGGCAACATCTCTGGCAGGCATGAGAAGGGGAAGCAGCTATCTCTGGCTGATGAGGTGACAAGTTAGACCGGAGATGATGAAACTGTGGGGTTTGAATGTTTAAGGGTGAAATAATGTTTCATAAAAATTGATTTTTTAAAAAAAAATTAATATTTTATATTTTTTTTTATCGTTTTAATATGATAATATAAAAAATAATTTATTTAAAAAAAATATTCTAATAACTTTATAAATAAAAAACACATTAAAAAATAACTGTTAGCACTCTCAGACATCTTCTAAACCATGAACTGGCCTTCGATATGGCTTAGGTGAAAGCATGGGAGAATGGTTATACGGAATATGATGCATCCCCAAATTATAGCTATCTGTTGGTGCCATAATTTCTCCAGTAGCAAACTTGAGTCTCTCTATTTCCTTCTTCAATGCTTCATTCAGAGCTATATATCAGAATCATACAACCAAAAACACAGTCAAGAAACTTCCTGTTCTACATCTCAAATGAAAGAAAATAACCAGAGAACAATGAAAGAAGCATATTGGTGGATATAGACCATAAAATCTAAGCTAGAAAGCACATCTAGTATGTTAGTGATATCTAGAGAGAAAACATTACAGATAGTGAATCAAGTTGATGTTCCTGCTAGAAACACCATCATAATTGGTAATGACAAGTTGAATGACAATCATTATTTGGGAAACATATGCTTTGGAGTTACAAGTAGCACCATTTTTTGGAGGCATGTGTTACACCAGAACAGCATAACAGCCTCCACTGCATAAAATGCTAAATTGTCTACTAAGAACTTTCCAAGAAAGATGCATCCAATAATAGAGAAGGGATTAGCAATTAAAGCAGAGCAAAGTAAAAGCATACCGTCATGTAATTCAGCCTGTTGTTCCATAGCTTGTAATCGAAGCTTAAGCTCTGAGTTCTCAGTAGTCAGACTTGATGTATCCCCCTGAAATGAGAACACAAGACCAAAATTAATGGCAGTTCAGAGACTTAGAAACTCTTATTCATAGCCTTCAAAGCATACAAGATTTGAGCATCATTGCCAAACCTGGAATAGTGTAAGTTGGTATGCACTTTTCTTTCAAGTTCGGATACATACGATATCGGGCTCTCTTTCAAGCGAGCAGCAGACTGCCTATTGGCCATAATCCTAGATAGTTTCAGAGGAAATTTATAGAATTTATACTTTTTTATTCATCTGCATGTAAATCAGATTAATCAAAAGCAATTCCATGATTAATAAAGAATCACTCTTTAGAGTATCATGGACAGGCTACATAATATACTTCAAAAAATAGACAATTTGAGATAAATTAATAAAAATAAAATACCATGAAAAGCTTTCGATAGTTTCCTAGCTCGTTGTTGTAAAGTCAAAGGGTTCATATTCAGAAAAAGAAGTAACCTAAGAAATGTAAAAAAAAAAAACCCTGAGATATTAAGGTAGTAAAGCATTAAAAGCCAATTCATCCCTGGAGTTCTTATTCAAACTTTTGGAAGAGATGTATTTGGTCTTCATTTAAATGTATGGCATTGATTTTTCATCGCATAGCATTGATGCAACAGAAACAAATAACTTAAAAACATGCTTAACCTTAGAGATGCCAGCTGAAAAATGACAGAACAAATTTGGCAAGTTTCATTGGCTAAGTAGAAAGATGGGATTATGCGAGAGGAAAGGACAGAACTGGACATTAAGATATCAATCAGAAAAACTCATCCACTGTAGGCTTCCCGAGGACCTAATAATGTCAAAACCAACATCCCCATCAGTAATAAGTTTCAGAATCCATTGACGAAATACGTCTAGCAATCACAGTACCTAAATGCATAGAGCGGCCCATGCATGCACTGAATTCTCATATACTTCCAAAACTACATAATCCATCAATTAGTAAGTTACATCAACTAAACCTCAATCCCAACCAAACCCACCTTGATATCAAGAGATTTGAGCTCCTTCCATACTGCTCCCCTTTATGTTAGCGATTTGGAAGTTTTTTTTTTAAAAAAAAACAAGAAAGAAAAATTAAGCAGCTTCTTAATTTTTGGTTGCAACATTTTATGCTCTCCACATGAGCATTGCTTTCTCTAGAAGAAAGGAAGAAAGTTAGCCATAAACTACAAGCTCCCTGATTCGGCGAGATAAGATAAAATTCGGGGGGGGGGGGGGGGGGGGGGGTGTGCATAAAGTATGAGAGACCACATCAGTAACGTGCCATGCAGCGTCCACCAACACAACAAATAAAGAGCATGGCCAGCATCACACTAGCAGAATAACAGCAGCAACAAACATCATCAACAGCATGCCATGCAGCATAAACCACGCTACAAATAAACAGACTGCCAGCATCACACCAGCAGCACAAATGTGCTGCAATCGAATGAACTGATTAAAGATCATTCCATTATTCCTTTTCTGTTTTGATTAATTAGATGAGGGTCCCTTTTTCATAAGAGACAAAATAGTTTGCTAAGTAAATTGTATATAAGTAATACTGTACATAACTATTGAATTTCAAGCTGAATACAAATAAGCTTCTCAAATCCTTCGTGTAAAAGCTCTCTTCATCTTTTATTTCTTCCTTCAGTTTGTTACATAAAGCAAAAAGAAAGTACCTTTTGGCTCGTTAGGATCAAGAGCCCACAACTCATCAAGTTTTTCATGAGCCATAACCTTTTTTTGAGTCAATAGATTCCGTTAAAGAAGATCCATCAACTGAATTGCTATATTTATGCCTCAGCTTCACATTTGTTGCTTTCTCATCCACACATTGAACCCCATTGCCACCAGCAGCAGATGGCTCATGACCCACATTGTCCTATTTCAGACAAGATCCAAGTTTGTCAAAGTCCATATAAGAGCAGAAGAAGTCATTAGGAACCAGATCCAATTCATCGGTGACCCGGAATTGGACCTCTGAGTGGACCTGCCTGTGAATAGAGGTTCGAAATGGAAATGCTGAAGCATCTGAGTTGGAGAAATCTTGCCTTCTTTTCTTTTTTTAACAAGGACTGACCAATCTTCCCTTCTCTCTCTCACTTTTTAATTTAGAAGAAGAAGAAAAGAGAGAATTAGAAGAGAGAAGAATTGTGGGTTGTCTTCTCCTTCTTGTTCGTGCTTGCTCTGTCACATTGGCATCGGGGGAGGGGTGTAGGTGGGTTTTTCAGCTTCTTATAAGTTTTTGTGAGTGCGTTTGGTATTGTGGTGGCTGTTGTGATTGTAGTTTAAAAAAAATAATTTTATAAAAAGTGTTTTTAGTTGAGATTTGTCTGGAAAAATATATGTTTGGTTAAAACCGTGGTTGAAATTGAGGTTGAAGAAAAAATTATTTAATGTGTTTAGTTAAAATTTATGGTTCAATTTCATTTTATTGTATAATTACCTAAAAGAACTTAATTCATAATACTAATGAACAGTTACATAAAAGTAACATTACAGCCAATAAATTTTTGCAAATAGACCTAAACATATTAGAACAATAATTTATAATTGTGTCATTAAACTTGCAGCAATCCCATCACGTACGTAATCCATTTGCGAAGGCCTTTGGTATCCTTAGCTTTGTGAATGTGGAGCCACTTTAGTTAGAAAATCATCGGGCACAAAATTAGGATGGCGATCGAACTTCATAAATGCCACATCTTACATTAAAGTTCTTCTAATGTAATTCTGAATTGCCATGGATGCGACAACAATTCTAACTTGTGTCTTGTAATTAAAGGATGACATATTCTGTAGGATTCACCATCTTTTTTTCCAAACTCCAAATGTTTGTTCTATCACACAACATAATGAAGGGTGCATACGGTTGAAAATTTCTTCATGAGTTTGTGGCTGTCCTCGCCTCCTAAATTCTTGCAAATGATATCTCTGACCTCTATATGGACCTAAAAATCCATATTCATTAGGATATCCTGAATCAACCAAGTAGTATTTCCCTGGAAAAACATATAATTGTTTTAAATTGAAAATTGCAAAAACAAAATAACATTACTTATCATATATACAGACACACACAAACACGTATTACTACCTTCTGGTGGCTTAGAAAATTTTATACGTGGATTGTCAATTGCCTCAAGAAAAATTCATGTATCATGTGCATTACCTTCCCAACCCGCCCAAACAAATGTGAATTGCATGTCAAAGCTACATGCAGCCATAACATTCTAGGTCGGCACACCTTTTCGGCCGATAAATAGAATTTGATTTTAAAAAGAAACACATGCATGCACATGTGTACCGTCGATAGCTCCTATACAATTCTAACATACAATAAACCAGCAAAATAACATCAATTTGAGCTGACTAAAAAATTAAATTTCACAAAAACATGAAATACGAATCACCATTAACAAATATGATTAACGACATTACCTTGAAATGTGGCATATACCTCGGATTGTTCACAATTTCCCTCGGTGTGTTTACGAACCCAGGATCTGCAGGTTGAATTAAATCTGTAGCGAGCGAACAAACTTATCTAAGAATTTCATTAAAGTACTTGCTAATTGTTTCTCCTGAATGTTGAAATCTCTCCTGAACTTCCCTGTTGGAAGCACCTAAAGCTATTGTATAAAGAAATATTTCAACTTTTTTAAAAACACACATTCTTCTAGATGCCTTTAACCAATATTGGTTTTCAAGTGTAAAGCACAGAGTCTGAAATGTCATCGCATGCATCCTAAACATGTTTACACAGCGCGTCCAATGTCCATGTAGTATTTTTGTCAACCATTGCATTCCAGTGTTGTATGAATCCATACAAGGCTCCTTATATATATAAGTATTATAATATAAAGCTATGGCACCTGCCGTGCATAAAATCAATTTCTGATCATCAAACTCCCTTTCCCAAAACAACTCACCTTCTTCATCTGAATCGTCATCGTCGTCAGTATCAGAACTGTTATTACCACTACAATCTCCATCATTTACAGAAGAATTACCATAATTAACGTAATCAGCAACGTTATTCATTACGTCATCATAATCCCCGTCAAAAAGTGTTGAAAACCAGTGCGAATCCATATCTATCATGTCATATAAATTTTTTTATGAATAATTGAAAATTGTATGACTTGTTACAAAAAAACACAAATGGATAATGCAAACCAAAATAAGTGTTATTGTTCAATTTCTCCACGTTTAATGAAATTTTGCTCGGCATGTAAATTTTATAAAGCTATATTTATTTGCAATTCAGTCCTTTACCTCCTTTTAAAGTGAAATTGAATTTCTTTTTTCAAAATGCCTGTTATCTCTAATCAAAATTTCTAATTCCACTTGCTATAAACAACCTAAAAAATAGAATTTCAAGGGATCAAAAAAGTCCAATTCCAGAAACAATGAACAATTCACACACAAATTGTTTTTCCTTTTCATTTCCTGCTTCCAATAATTCATTTCTTGTGCTAAATATAATGTCAACTGTACCATACAACATTGAGAATTTCATTTTCAAAACTGATTTGTGCGTGGAGCAATAATATTATCATTGTTTGTATTCCTTGAGTCAATAAATAAACAGCGTGTTTACCACCTTCCCCCAATATTCAAACTGGTTACTTATGGAATACTACTTCAGAAATTTGGACATCACAGTAATAACTATGTAGCAGAATATACAATGACAGAGGTCTAACAAAGTTGATGATTTTCTACCCTTCACTATCCCAATGAACACCATAGACAAACATTTAAAAACCTAAGAAACTAACCTGACTTTTAATGAATGTCATGACATTAACCAATCGGCTGTAATCTAATGAATCAAATGGAACTTACCTATTACAGATGTATAAATAGCAGCAATCAACAACACCAGCAATTAGAAACAACCACTATTGATTACAGGTACTAACACATTCAGTTTCTACCCAGAAATTGACAATATGCAAGTGAAGAGCTTCTCATACTTATTGCTATTTATATACAAATACATAAGAATTGCTGTAATATTCCAAAAACTGTTACCTAACTTTCAAAAGCTACCATTTAAGAGCAAGTTACAAACATTCAAATGTGGCATACACCAACTGAAAATTTCAAAATTAGCAACCTCAACCTTTCATTTAAAAGCAACTAACCAAATATTCAAAATATAATACCAATAAGTAGTAGTCTTGGTTTTATAAATTATTATCACCAACCATTCAACTTCAAGTAACTGAACTGAAAAGGAGTACTTTAACAAGCTAAATATAACATTCAAAGTTAAGCATCCATATATTTAAGGTAACATTCAAAGTTAAGCATTTACATATTTAAGGTCTACAATTTAGAAATTAGCATTAATGAAATTCCAACCCAACAACACTATTTAGTCATACATATATAGCAAAACATACATGGTAGTGGTGTTCCAAAAACTTAGCTACGGAAATACACTAAAACATGTGCAACTCCTTCTAATTCCAGCAACAATTACAGCGCAAGAAGTCTGCAAAACCAATGGAAAATATTTCAGAAAAATAAATATATTACTTGTCTATAGAATTCAATATAAATGCAAAGACATGAATAGGGTAAAAAGCTAAAAACTGACATTGTCCATCTAAGTTTGTCTGTGTTGGTCAAACATTATTTTTAGCTATGACATTTTTCTGTCAATACAACCCATTGCAGCCCACATCTCCCTCTTGCTCCTTGCATAGAAGAATTTAGTTGCAAAGGTATGTAATGCACTACCAAAGACAACTCCATCAATAGAGTGCAGTTCTTCCATTACCTCTTTAATGCTACAACCTTTTTTTTTTTTATCTCCACAAGGAGCTGTAATCCCTCTAGGCATGGAGACAGTGTCAACAAGTTTATCCATACATGCAACTAGTACTGCTCCCATTCCAGTTCCCCTTTTTTTTTTTTTGCAATTGAGGTGTAGTCTGATGTGCACCCTTTCTCTTTGAACTGTTGGGGTTGCTGCAACTGTTTGCGACATTGCTTCCACCAAGCATATTGCTAACATCACGTGTGAAATCAGGGATTGCATCCTCTTCAGAGTCGCCACTTTCTTCTTCCATATTAGTATCCTCATTGGTTGTATTCCTCATTCCAGCAGCCACATTATCTTTATCTGATAAGAGTCCTTGTGAGGGAGTCCAAGCATATTCTCCCGTGGCCACTATGTTAGTAAACATGATATCGTACTTGGCACACAATGAAGGCTCTATGCCGACATGCCTCTCATTTCCTGTGCAATGACAACTAGATGTAATTAGAAATGATAGTAGATGAATAAATAATACAACATGACAAAAAAAATTATGAGGCTATTGCAAATCAGCAAACTAACCTAAATTTTTTATTGCCACTATTCATCAGTTGCTGAGATGGTCCCAAGTTCAGTAGACTAACTAACTCCAGTTTCAGTTATTAATTTTTTCCATACCCTCCAGTCCTTTTTAATCCCATCCCATTTGTTTTTAAGCTGAGATTTTAATAATGAAAGGCCTGTAATGTAAATGTCGTAAATTTCTAGCTAGTTTTGTCAAAATATGTGTTTGGTCTCATGCCTCTCTAAATAGCTGTAATGCAAATGTCGCAAAACGTGTGCAACATTGCCTTGCTCCAAGAAGCTTTATCATGTGTGTCAGACCCATCCATTGCTTACGATTGACAATGTAATGAAAAATTAAACAAACAATTAACCAAATGAAGAGATTGAATGCTGATAAGGCCATAATACAATAGTAACAGAATAGGAAATTACATGTGCAGCAAAAAGTCAATCAAAGAATAACAAAAGGTTGAATGTTGACAAGGAATGAAAACATAAATAAAGAAATTATCTATAGCAACTTGGTTGAGAATGCAAGAAAGAATTCAAAACACAATTCAATATAGATGAATAAAGCTTTAATGCTGATAAGGGATGAAAAAAAGAAACTAAGAAACTAGTTCAAAAAAGATTGCATGGTGTGAAGTGTGAACTAAGAAACTTGACAGGGGAAAGAACATAAAAACCTACCCACTGTGGCATAAACCTATAACTATTTGTCATCAATTAGCAGGGGATGTTCTAATTAGCAACTGAAATTATTTGTTTAAGTTACTATGTTTGTAGTTGTTGGCAATCAGCAACACACAATACCAGTTTAACATAGCAAGCAAGGGATGTTATACACACACACACACACACACACACACACACACACACACACACACACACACACACACATATATATATATATATAATTTTAATGTACATTTATTAACTTGTTAGTAATTTGCAGAATGCCACAACTAATACAATTTTAACATAGAAAGTAGGAGATGTTCTACTTTAGCAACTGAAATTAATTGTGCCCTAATTACTTTTATTTAGTAACAATCATCAGCACACAACAAACACACAAATAACTGCCGATACATGGAGGGAATAAAGATAATGAAAAATTAGCAGTAATGGCTGACAAGAGTAAAATACTAGTGAATTAAAAAGGGCATAAACAGGTTAATTTCATTGCAATGAACAAAAAAAAACTTAAAATTACTAAGACACCAGTGAAGTAAGCACAGTACCCATTGGAAATTACAGCTGAGGTGTTTGAATGAAGCACGATGTTGATATCTGTGGTAGGGTTGTTGAAGGCAGGAAGACAGGTTGCTCGTCGTCTTCTTTTTATGTTGATGCTTCAGAAACGAAGGAAAAATTAGCATATATAACTATCGAGAGTAAACAAGTGATTAAACAAAAGGGGATAAACAGATCTTCACTGAAATAAACAACAATTAACTTAAATTTTCTATAAGAACATACCAGTGAACTAACCCGTTGTAAATTTGAGCTCTGGTGCTTGAATCAAGCTCGATCTATATATATGTTTCGAGGATGTTGCAAAGGGTTGTTGTTGTTCTTCATTTCCTTTTGTTAAAGAGAAATGAATGACAATTGAATGTGCAGAAAGAGACGAAGCCATCAGTTTAATGTTTTGGGTTATGCAGCAGTAATGGTTTACTGTGGAGTTGTTGTGCGCAATTATAGCTGATGGGAAGGGAAATGAATGCAAATGGAAGAACAAGAATGAAAGAGAGGAGCAAATGAGAACCGAACGAGAACAATATGTGTTTTGGTAAATTTTCACTCTTATCATCTCTAGAAAGTTCAACCACAGGTTGAAACTTGTAAAAAAGCAGTATTTTACTGTTTCCAAAAAATCATGGTCCTGCCGCATATAAATGGTGGGACCCATGTTTTTTGATTTTTTAACCATCTGTAACCAAACGGCCATTTAGTGTGTTTTTGAAGAAACGCAAACGCTAACACGTAGCCAAACGGGCTCTTTGTCGAGAGGATTTTAGTTACTGCGTTTTTGGGCATTTTTGCCTTTACGTTTATATACCAAACCATGAGATTGTTTTCAGAGCCTTTACAACCAATATGTAAATCCTACGTTCAAATTAAGGTTGCCAATTTCGTTGGTGTTCTATTCTTTTCATTAAAATGGTATGTTTTGATTTCTGATCATTTTTAGTTTGTCGTTCCAGAACATATATATATATATATATATATATATAAAATTTTAATTCAAATCTAAAATTAAATTAACTTGAAATTATGTTATTCAAATTTCAAACACAAGTAAAAATATAAGAGTTAACTCGATGTGACCTAATTAATTCAATTGATCCAAAAACAACTTGGATGACTATTAAAATATAATTTGACTATAAAAAACTCAAGATAACATCTTTTTTTTTAAAAATAATATTAAGACAAAAACATATTAGATCAATCTAAGTCATAAAACCATAAAATAACCTAAGTCTACTCAAGTTAACTCGCAAAACTTGTGACTTGGATCATGAAACTGAAATAATTTCATGAAAAATAAACAAAAATAAATGTCAAAGCATAATTCATAATTAATCAAATGCTGAAGATGTTGAATGATGAAATTGAAAAAAAATTAATTAAAAAAAACATAAAACTTAGGTCAACTAGATTAACTTGTCAAACTAGTTACATGACTCATGAGACTAAGATAACCATAAAAAAAAACCATAATAAATTATGAAGTTCAATCTCTAATAAGCCAAGTGTTGAGAGATGAAATTAGATAAAAGACAGATTTTTCCATTCTGGTTTCATTCTGCAAAATAGAAAAAAATCCAAAAAAACACTATTTGACCAGAACAAAACAATACGACCAAAATGGAACTAGAAAGTTCCAGCTGGAACTTTCAAAACAGACTGAGATTTTAATCAAGATGGATTTTGTTCTAGTTTGTTCTATTTTTTGAACTTGAACGAGATATACCAACCATTCCAAGTGGAATAGAACGAAATTGACAACCTTGATTCAAATGGCAAAATCCCAAGTTCTATTTAAATTATTCCAGATCTCTATTAGTGAAGATTTTTTTTATATAAATTAGCATTGTGGTGGATGGAAGATAAAAAATCATCTATTATTTGGTATAATAATAGTAATTACAAGCACTAGATAATTGCTTGTGTTATGTTACAGGTTGAATTAAATTTTTTCTGGACATAAAAATATTCAGGTGTTGTTAATATGTTTTTTAGTAAAAAAAAAATTAAAACTATATAGGGATTGATTTAATGTGACCTAGTCGACCTGGTAAATTAAAAAACAACTCGAATGACTGAGAAAATGTAGTTAAAAAACATCTTTTTTAAGTATTGAAATGACAATATATTTGATCAACTTGGATCAACTCGAGTTAACCTGTCAAATATATTACCTAGGTCATGATACCCTGATAAACCTATAGAAAGCAAATTAAAAAAAATTATTAAACCGACTTTTCTCCATTATTAAAGAATGAAATTGAAAACTAAGTGCAACTAAAAAAATTAGTCGAGTTAACTCAGGTTAACCTTCCAAACCTAGATCATGAGATCAAGATAATCTTATGAAAAACATATCGAAAAAAATTATAAAGCATAATTCACAATCAACCAAATATTGAAAGATGAAATTAAAAAAAATAAAAAATGAACACAAAAAATCAACAAAGTCAACAAAATTGTGATCTGGGTAATGAGAGCAAGAAAACCACATAGAATACACACTGAAACAAATTATGAAGTCTAATTATCAATCAACCTAATATTGAAGAATAATATTGCAAAAAAAATCAACTAAAACAAGGAAAAAAAACCAAGTCGACTAATTTAACTTGCGACCCAAGTTATAAGATTGTGTTAACCCTCTATAAAGCAAATAAAAAATAAATTATAAAACTCAATTCTCAATCAATCTATTAAATTGAAAATAAAAAAAATAAAAAAAAGGACAAACAATGATCTGAGTCAACCTAGGTAAACCAGTCAAACTTAGATAAGAAGACTAAGATAACTTCAAACAAATTAAATCGAAACAAATTATAAAGTCTAATACCTAGTAAATCTAATTTTAAAGAATGAAATTAAAAAGAAAACTAAATTGAAAACTAAAAAAAAACAACTCACAACTTTTTATTTTTTAGGACCAAAGTGTACAATGCCCTAGCATTTCAGTGTTCCTGCTACATTGAAATGCCAAGGGGATTTATATATTATAGTAGTAGATAATTGCTCATGCTACGCTGCAAGTCGGATTATATTTTTTCTGGACATAAAAAATATCTAGGTGTCATTAATGTGTTTTTTAGTAGAAAAAAAATAAAACTATATAGTTATTGACTTGATGTGACCTAGTCAACTTGACAGATTCAAAAATAACCTGGATGATCGAGAAAAATATTGTTTCATTGAAAAAAAATCAGACGATTTTTTTTTAAGTATTGAAACAACAACATGTTAGATCAACTTAAATCAACTCAAGTTAACCTGACAAATTTGCTACACGAAACATGAAACCTTGATAACTTTATGGAAAGTAAATAAAAAATATTATTCAACCCAATTCTTAATCAACCCAATATTAAAAGATAAAATCAAATAAAAAAAAGGTAAAATAATGACCCGAGTCAACCTGAATTAACCTATCAAACCTGAGTAAGGAGATTAGGATAACTCTATAAAAAGAAAATAAAATAAAAATCTAAAATCCAATTCCCAAACAATCTAATGTTGATGGATGAAATTAAAACATAATTCAATTAAAAAAAAAAAGAACCGAGTCAACCTGGCTAACCCGCAAAACTCGTAACCCGGATCTTGAGACCATAATAACCTCATAGAAAAAAAATCAAAAAATAATCATGATCATGAAGTTTAATTTTCAATTAATCTAATATTAAAAAATAAAGTTGAGAAAAAATAAATTTTAGAAACAGGAAAAAAGACAAGTTAACACGGTTAACCCATAAAACTCGTGATCTAGATTGTAAGTCCTAGATAACTCTATATAAAATAAATTGAAATAAATTATAAAGTCTATTACCTGGTAAATTTAATAATAAAAAATAAAATTAAAAGAAAGGTTGAAAACTATATAAAAAAATCTCAATTTTTATTTTATTTTTGAGGTTCAAATTATAAAATGTTTTAGGATTTTAGTATATTTATAATATAATAATAATTATATGTTTTCGAAAGCTGTTTCAAGGTGTTGTCATCATCTAAAAATATAGGGATCCAAAGAGAGGCATTGGCTATGACAAATGAGCCATGGAATTTACTTCCCCTTTTAATTAAAGGTAGAGTGGATGAGTGGGAGAAAGATTTGGTGCTCGAGAATAAGCATAATCTTAAGCAACTAAGTGTGCTTATGTGGGATCAGGTACCATAGTTTTTTTTTTTTTTTTTTAAATCTGCTTTCTTTTTCTTTCTCCCCATGATTCTATAATTTGGCCTTCTGTATGTCATTCTCTAAGTAATAATGAAGTGAAAAGAAACCTACACTAATATCTTTCTTCCATTAGGTAT
>Ga0325404_1005740_pt1 | contig 13069 bp, 10 predicted proteins | sample PopdelMetagenome_18_FD_205664 | JGI IMG/M metagenome (GOLD analysis project Ga0325404, IMG submission 205664) | Populus deltoides microbial communities from Bellville, Georgia, United States - Xylem-Control-R1 | ecosystem: Host-associated > Plants > Phyllosphere > Stem > Wood/Secondary xylem... | reverse complement strand
ATTTGGAACTGATTTATCGATGATAACAACTTTTTCCTGGAATAACACGTCATCAAGTCAAGTTAAAATATAAAAAGGATACCAGTTATTTTTCGAAACTCTAAGCAGTCGTCTGAAAGGCGAATAAATCACATAACTTGTTTTTTTGTTTTTTTTTTGAAGTTTAGTACCAAGTCAGCTTAATTCGGGTTATAGTATAGTTAGTGTCTTTTACACGATGTCCGCACTAGCTGAGCATCGAGTGAGCTGGGATTCCCAAGGTCCCCCTTTACCTGGTCTTTTTTTTTTTTTTTTTTTTTGTGCGGCTTCATCTCAAAGATGGTGCTTGGGCCTGGTATTGTATTGTTCACCTGCATCTCAAATCAAAGCTTCCATGTTTGCTGATATATAGCTTCATTTGAAATCCCTTACAAGTGGAGGAGTACATTTCGCTTAGCTAAAACTTTTTCCTATAAGCAACCTAGATGGTTTAGCATCACCACATGTCACAGAAGTTGGTCGTTAAATGGTATAGAATAGACAAAAAGGATCCAAGAACAACTAGCTAGGAACCCTTAATCGGGTTTAATTGTAGCTTCTTCAAAGATGGGCTGAATATTACTTCCGGGTGATGGACAAAGTGTGAGCCCAAATGTAAAATAGGGGAGTTGCAAAATTGCATCCATATATATATATATATATATATATATGGATTTCATCATCATGGTGCAGTTTTATGTTTCAGAAAACTTCCACGAACCTGTGAACACCAAAGTTAGACTAGACATTGGAAAAGATGCTGCCAGCTTGATTGATGAAGCTATTCCTCCAAGGATTTCTTCTCTCCTTTACTCACTCTAGAAAATTTAAGACCAACTTTTCCCTTTCTTGATGTTTCTGATTGAACTGTTTCTTTAAGTTTCTCCAGTGCTGCGCATAAAAAGCAACAAAAAGCTCAGTGTTACTTGTACCACCATCTAAAGACATTCTATTTAGAAGTCAGAATTTTCATGGTTTCCTCGTCCAGCGAGGATACAACCAGCATTTTAAACATGATGTCATCACAAAGATCTTATTCATCACATATCATCTTTACAGCCTCTTCCTTTCCAAAGGTTATGGTGAGCAGCAATTGACGAGGAAACAATGAAGACCGTGCCCAAATCATCATACATGTCCAATATCTTTGCTACCAGGACCAAAAAAGAATGATATAGAAAAGTGGTTTAACATTATTATCTCAGAATTAATTGAATCTGTAGTCTAAATTCAAGACAGATTGCAACAATAAGTGAATCCTAAAGAAAAACAACAGTAATTTTTACTTTCACTCATGAGCAAATGCAGAGTACGTATCTGCCAAAGCAATTACGAGTTTCTCCATTGGAAAGAAAAGCCAAGAAATTACCAGATAAATAGAAGGGGTGAAGTGACTTAACAGAGCTGGAAGGGATGGAGTAAATTGGACAAGAATCATTATCAGCTTTCTGTAACAGTTTCTTGAAACGTTTTACCTGAAACAAATTAAATACTAGATTATTTAACTATTTCAATCTGCTAAAAATATGTTAAGAATGATTCCAGCTGAGCCTCCAGGTTGCTGCAATTGAGCACTTGTGGGGCAACAATAACAAATACAGCAGACAGACAACCAATTTGTTTTGAGCAGACATGCAAAAAAATTGCACTGACATGCATTAGATGGTCAGTACTGAATCAAATGAATACATTCAGCTTTCATCTGATGTGATGATGGCCATGGTTCATCCAGAATTTAGTTCCCCCCTTGATATAAGTAATTTTTATTATATTCCATAAATTGTGAATCCAGCTTGTTAGATCATGCTAATGTTAGATACTTCCAAGTTCTTAGTTTCAAACCAGCTTCCAGCAAAAAGCACAACCTTTCCTTTAGAATAAATGTTTTGACATCAATACCCAAAAAAAAAATCCCATCCCACAAATGGTCTGAACAAGTATATAAAAATAGGTCAAAATCAAGCTGACGATATACTGATCTAAGAGTCTGCTCTCTTATATGGGCTCAGGCAGTTGTTAATGGTGACCAACACTTCACAACAGCAACCTAAAACATCAAACCTTTATGTTCAACCATGGATGATAACAATGTTCCCTCTACACGTGTGTGCCTACAACATTGAGCCTGAATGTTTAACCATGTATGTGAGTGTGTGTCAGCAACAAATTTGGACCGAAGTAATCTCATTGATGCATTACCACAAAATATGTCTTGAGAAGAAATTAAAAAGAATATATACCTCATGTGTACGCAACAATGTGATGCAACGCCCAGTCTGGCCAGCTCTTGCTGTCCGACCAGCTCGATGAACATATGTCTTTACATACGCAGGCATATCATAATTAATGATATTTCTCACTCCTTCAATATCCATTCCACGAGTCATCGCATCGGAGGAAACAAGTACTTGTATCTGCCCTTCTCGGAAGGCCTTCAGGGTCTTGCTGCAACATTTAATTTAATTTTGTTACATTCATTTTTTATTAAATAAGTCAGATATAATCCATAAACCTTCTATTACAGTAAATTACAGCCTTTGGCTAGGAACCGTAGAAAGCATTTTGCAATTTTCAAAATCCCCATGATTCTTTGACATCATCTTAACAAATACAACAATTACAATGAAACCGCAATCCTAAACTAGTTGGGTTATAGATTCTTTTGCGCCATTCTGCTTAATCAGAGTCCAAAACTGCCTCAATATCATGCGATATAAAATTTTTACACCACTTCATTCACATTAGTTTATTCCCCCCTTCCTTTTTCCCCAATACTACTTGCTATTTATTACTTCTCCAAACTGGGGCCTCTAGCATCCCATGTAGGGCTAAAACATCTTAGGTGGTCTTCTCTCAAGGATGGAAGTTGCACCTACTGCTTCCATAATCTTCACAAATGTAGTATTTAAATGATTTTCACCTAAAGTTTATTCAAAAATATTCCCTAAGAACAAAGACTTCAAGCAACATGAAGTAAATGTTCTATTTTAAAAATTGAAGTTACAGTGGACTACAAGTCACAGGGATTATATGTTTATGTTACAAATACGACAAGGATTTCCATTCTAAGCTAGAAGCATCTTAGGAAAACTACATTTTATCTCCCTTTCCCCATACTCCAAATGTCAATTGTAGATGCTTAATTTGCTCTCACTAATTTCATTTGGAGATGGTCTCGCATTATGATCATGAATTAATTATGGGATAATTACAGTCTTCTATAGTTTGATCGTTTTTCTCTGTCTCTATGTTTTGAAAAATTATACTTTACATCCCCAGTCAAACTAAAATTTCTTGTGTGAAATGACGCTACTACCCTCATATTATAATATATTGCAAACTAAAAGAAACGACAGAACACTCTCACTCTTGTGTGCATCGTTTCTTTCTCTCTCCACAACATTCTCATGAAAAAACCCAATTTTCTTTGTCCATATCAGAGAAAAGAACCTACAAAAGAACCATAGAAAAACAATGGTTTTTAGGTTGATTTGAAGCTATGAATTCTGGGTTGTTTTTAGGACTGGTTTCAGGCTGATCTTAGCTTAGATTTTAGGTGTTTTAGGGGGAGAAAAGGGAGGCGTAATCAACTGTCTTTATATGAAGGAAGAGTTAATGAGTTGAGGTGATCCTAGAATAATTCGAAAGCGGTAAGTTGATTTAATTTTTGCAAAAGAGTTTTATGTTCTCTATCTTTAAACTCTAGGCAAGATCTCGCATACTATGAATGACACATAGTATGAACCAAAACAGAACATGGTTGTCGGATCTAATGAAAAGCCCCTTATGGGCGAGATGAACACATGAAGAATTAGAAGGTAATGTGTTGACAAAGGGTCGGTTCAATTCTGCATATGTTCCCCATTTTCTCGCGCAGGTGCAACAAACCTGGGGTTATATGGCATCATGGCAGGATTTTTACACAAGATACACAAACTTTCAGTTTTTACTAGAAGGTTGAAAGAAAGATTAAGTGTTTTCATGAAAGTTGAACAGCAGAAATGTTGTTATTTGGAGCAGTTACATCTTTGTTTAAAACAAGGTGCCCCTTTGGGCATGATAAATAGCAGAAATAGCTGAACAATTGAAGACAGGTTGTTGTCATGCGATTGTTATGGAGTCTAGTTGTGCCAGGATTCCAGCAAGTATGGTGGAGATTGGTGGTGGCTAGGGTTTTATGCTTGGGAAAAAGAGGGAGAGTGGAGAGTGGCAATATTGTTATTTTAACATAGCATGTGTTTTTTAATCATTAATTGAAATAAAATGGAACTTTGTAAATAATTCTAACTTTTTTGTTGATTTTTTTTTGCGGATATAAAGTGTTATACAGCTTATAAAAGTAAAATGTAATTTTTCAAAATACGAAGGCAAAGAAAAAAGACAATCAAACTATAGGAGGTTCAATGTAATTATCCCATTAATTATATATCATTATAGTGATAACTACTGACTTGATTAATCATGCTTTTTTTTGGTTTTCTTATATGGATTTGGATCATGTTTAATGGGAGCCTTGATGATGATCATGGCTCATATGGAACAATATCTTACGACGCATCATCCTCAAATTTTGAGACTGTCCTCACCTCTTCCCCCAAGTATTTCCTCGGTCTCCAAAACACCATTTTAAGCCCTCATTCAAAGTCAAACCCGAATACAACTCCCCATCATTCAAAAGTCACCATAGATTCATTCTTGGCCACTAAATTTAGTCCCCAATGCATTATTTGGTACACAACACTCTCACCAAACACAATCAACAAATCCATACATAACCCCTCTACATCATCAAGCAAATCTCATATATGCAAGGATCTATTCATTTTTGCTAGAGTTAGGACAGTTTTCTTGGATCTTAATAGTTATGAAAAGATGAATATTATAGCAACCCATTGATGTTGTCATTACAAATCCCATTTCCATCTCGTTAGATATGAACTAGTTCAAACTTACCTTTTTCCTATATCTATTATAGTTCCTTTCTTGTGATTTTTTAAAGATATTTTCATGTAATATTAAAATCTTTCCTTTAGCTATATTGAATAGATGGTCTTCTCATGATCATGGTAACTCCTACTTGGTGGAAGAGATGATCATAAGAATGGTTTAAGGCATGGTCCAACTAATTTGCTGTTTATTTTAGGTCGTCCAATGTCATATATGTAAAAGCCTTTTCACCAGTCCCACGTATTCACAGAGACCACAATTCAACATATGTGTTCCACCTCTATCTAGTACCCAGTCAATAATGTAAATTCATCATAATATTACCTTCTTACTGATTGACGTTGAAGACCCGAATACTCCTTGATCTTGACTTTCAAATCACCAAAAAAGTTCAGTAAGGTGCAAAGTCGATGAGTTGACTCCACAGATGATGTGAAAACAATACATTTCTCCCCTCCTAAATGTTGTAGAACCGCAACCAAGTAAAGTGGTTTCAGCTTGGACACGCAGATCTATTCAAAACATGTAGAAAGCTCATTTTAGTAGAGAAAACACGATTAATGGAGAGCTAAGCTCCCTTTGTCATTGTAATGCTTCAAGAAAATGTAACCATATGATTGGAGATCAAGTTACTATAATTAGTTTAATGAGCAGAATCCAAATTCAAAACATTTTGACTTTTGAGTCAATAGCAATATAAATGTAAATTTAAACCCTATATGGAGAGCTTCAAAAAGAAAACATTGGCCTCCAATATATCATATAAAAATATCATACTAGATCAGTCCCAAAATGAACATCATGTTCAAAAAACAATGAAATTTTAATTTTTTTCTTTAAATTCAAAATTTACTTCACCTAATTTATTTTTCTACAAATTGAACATAATCTTTCATTTTTCTCCAATTTGAAAATAAATTGTCATTTTTTCGCACATAATACTCATTTTAGGACAGAGAGCATGAAAGCAAGGAACTGAAGTTATGTTTCACCACATCTAAACTGTATAGATTGACACAAAATCTCTAAATTTTCAAAGTTCTTCCCATTGCAGTTCTAAGAACATTCTGGAAAATCAATACTCAGAACTTCTACCCTTTACCCTGCCAAAAATGGACTCCCTACGTCATGGAGAAATAACGTGTAAATTAACTAGTATAATAGGAAAAGTGCAAATCTGCACCAAGATAACATTATTGTATTAAGCAAGTTGTACAAAGTAAAATCATATCAAAATCTGTTTATGTATCTTTTCATATTCCCAATTGAAACTTTGATCAAACTGAGGTTGAATCAACAGCTATAAAAAGTTCAAAATTAAGCCATAAACCACAGTCACCAAGCACAGGCTGGCAATACAATAGTGATAGCGTACCAGTTTGTAGGATTCTAATTTTTCTGGGAGTTGATAACGTCTTTGACCAGTTGTCAAGAATAAAGGATGATGTAGATTAAGTTGAGCAAGCTTGCTTGGATCTTGGGTTAATGTGGCAGATAAAACCATCTTCGCAAGCCTAGGGTAAGATTTACCCTTGAACCCCCTTTCGACACCACTGCAAAATATTTCAAATAACAAGCACAACCATGACTGAATGTATCAAAGGATATAATTTACTTATCTTTTCATACAATAGTAACATGGATAATCTTAAAGATGTTGTACATCATCTCATAGGATGCAGGAGGTGCTCCATTAACCCCAACAATCACATTGAGCATCAATTCAAGCATCACAATAATTCTCCAACTAGCAGCATCTGTGATTTCACAAGAAACTCTCTTGGCCAGAAATATATGCAGTGACATAATACTGATGTATGGGCTAGTGCATGAAAATAACTTGTTGCTGAGACAAGAAGAAGCTCATGGTAGATATTGTGGAGGGAGATAAACAAATATAGAACTCACCATCTCCTTATGGTTTTTAAGGAACCAGATGCATAAGGAAGAAAATTATTAACGCCAGGCACGAGGCTTTCATCATAAGGGCGGGTCAATTTGAGCACAGTCGGAAGCCAAGATTGGTATGATTCCCTGAGCAAGCGGTCTGTTTCATCAACAACCTAAAATAATAGTTTGCTTTATTAGAATAACATTACCACATAAAAAATGACAGAAATGAAAATATGTTTAAGGCAACACCTTGTGGCCCATGCATTCATACAACCAAAATCTAAAATTTTTATTTGTTTCTTCCAAACATGATGAACCAATCATGTTGAACATGAAGAGGAAAACAAAAAGGTAGACTAAAGTATCAATCATGACGGCTGTTGGCCATCGATGGGATGCAGTGATATAAAAGAAAAAACATTAAAATTTTAAGCCTATGATATGTTGGAATTACTAAAACTAATTTGGAGTTCTTCATCAAGATTTTTATTCTTATATACGATCACATTTAATTAATTAAACAGCAACTGAAAAATATATTAGCATGGAAAACCAGTAGCTAGCAGCTAGCCTGCATATTAGAATGGATTGTCAAGATGAAATTAAAGCAAATTCCTCTGAGAATCAATTTATAATAAAATTTAACCAAAGTAATAGCATTTCAAAAGAAAAGGTAAAACTCATCTATTTGTTAAAAAAGGCAACAAGAATTCAGTCCCATATAAACTTTCACAGAGAACAAAGGAACTTGGTGTTAATAAACATGAAATAAATTAGAGTTTCAGAACTAAAATGTGGCAAATGTAAGTTGGAGATAGCACAATTCGATGCCTACAAGATAACAGAGGTGCTCGAGCGTAAATCCCTTAGTGGTAGTGATATGGTCCATGAGCCTTCCTGGGGTTGCCACCAATATATCCACTGAACTCTGTAATTCTTGCAAAACATCTTGGGGGTCATAACAAATCCCAGCCTCATGCTCGGGTTTCTTAATAAGTTCTGAAATTTCATCAGCAATTGAAGATTGGCCCACAGCCAAACCAACAGATAAGCCCATAGCAGGTGCTATGGCAGCAAAAACTTGTTTAACCTGCAAGGCTAAATCACGAGTGGGCAAAACAACCAAAGCACGGAGACATTTGACAGCGCGAGTCGAAAGCATTTGCACAATTGGCAAAGCATAGGCTAAAGTTTTGCCACTTCCTGTTGGTGAATTAATGCAAAGGTCTCTCTCAAAGGCACCTGGCCCTATAGTCTCTTGCCAAACCGCAATTTGAACTGGAAAAAGTGTCTTGAAACCCATATTCTGCAAAGCCATCTTCAACCTAAAATGATGAGCAAAGATTTTGATTTAAATAAAATAATCTCGAAAAAACAATATTTGAATATATTAATACATATATAGAGAGAGAGAGAGACACCTGGGGTCAAGGCATGGGAGGATATCAAGCGGGTACTCTTCAAATTTGCTTACATCAACCGGGCTTCTCATCCATGGCAACAGTGGCACATTCTTATTCTGTTTTGCTATTGTTGATTCCTCCATTCTCTCTCTGTTTCTTTCTGTCCCTGTTTCCACAATATAATTAAGCCTTAGTCAAGTCAAGCAAAACAGCTGAGAGAGAGAGTTGCTGGGTACTGTGGGGATGGCAATAGATCGGGTCGGGAGCAGGTATTGTTCCACTTGACACCGCCCCAAAACATCAAAATCCACCACCGTCCTTCAACCGGGTCGGATTAGGTCCGATGGACTTTTTCCACTGGGCTGGTACCCAAACCCAATCTGGTTTTTTTAATAGATTTTTATAAGACAAAATATAAGCTTAATAGTTAGTTTTTTATGCTTGATGAGCAAATTTCTGTGTATTCTAGGTTTTTAAATTTCAAACATGTTTGGTTCTGAATTCCAGAAGCTTGGCATAAAAAAAGTTACACTACAATTGGCATTTAAGCTCTTTTGGTAAAGCATAGCAATAAGCATTTTTTTAATGTACAGGTTAAGGAGTTTTTTTTTTTTTTAAGCAGACTTTTCAAAGCAGAGACCTGTTTTTCTTAGTCATAGATGATAGGATAACAATTTGTCATGGAGTCCAATTTTTAGAACAATTGTTCATCTCTGTGCAGGTATGCTTTTATCTCTCTTAGTAATACAACACAAAATAACAACACATCAAATATAAAACTACCTGAGAGTGCTTCATCACATGAAATATCTATTAACATCTTCTAATCGCAACTAATGACCCACCAAGAAACCTAAAAAAATAAAACTTTGACCTAATGAATCATAACACAATCACAGTCTTAGTCAAATCAAGTAAAACAATTGGGAGAGAGATGTTGAGTACCATAGGGATGACAAAAGATCGGGTTGGGAGCGGATATTGTTCCACTTGCCACTGCCCAAAAAATCAGAATCTACCACCATCCTCCAACCTAGTCGGATTAGTTCAGGTGAAGGACTTTTTCCATCGAGTAGGTACCCATACCCAATCCGGTTTTTTTAATAGATTTTTAAAAGAAAAAATCTAAGCTTAATAGTTAGCTTTTCATGCTTGATGACTGCAAAAATAATTTTTAGAATAAACAGTGAACTATTTCGTACATCCATTATACATAGTTCAAACTTTGTTTGTTTTAGGCTTTGATGATTGTTAGGTAATGAAATTCTATGGATATAATTGTATTTTAAGAGATTTTTAATTTAAACTATATATGAATTTTAATTTGAACTATGTATTTTAAGGTGTTTAAACTTTTGTATTGTTTATTTAACTTTTGTCTTAATTGTATTATATTGTTATTTACTACATGGCTGAAATTGTCTATATAATTAGTTAAAAAATTTACGTGTCAAAAAAAGTGTTTTTGAGAACCTTGATGTAATGTAAATATGTAATGTGTGTCAAAAGGTTAAACACCTCACGCCCTCCCCAGCTTGCTTGGAAAAACAGCTCACCAGTTGATGCCAGAGAGAGCAGAGCCACCCATCTCTCTCTAAAACATCTCCACTTTTCTCCCTCCACCACTCTCCAGGAGCCTATACACCAACTTCAGGTACTAACTCTTTGTACCCTTGAATATGTTTTACTTTGGGTGTTTTTTTACTGGGTTTCAGCTGATTTTCTGCTTTATTTTTTGTTGTAATCACCCATTGTTTGTTATTTTGGTACTGTTTTGCTTTCATCTTTCCATTTGTATGTGAAGTTTTGAGAACATGGGTTTTGTTATATTTCGTTTATTGTTTCTCATTTGTGGAAAATCAATGTGCTTTATTGATTTTTTTGTGCTCGTCAATGAAATAATCAATTTTTGTGGAGTAAAGTTCTGTTATTTTTGTGAGAAAAGCAAATTTGAATGTCTCACAGAATGCATTTTGATGATTAATTGTATGAGTGTGGATTTTCTGTCTATCTATGATATGAAAGTTAGTGGTTTCATTGCTCTTACTATTGTTTTTTACTTTTTCTTTGTATGTTTTGAAATGATTTTGTGTCTGTTTTTTGACTTTTTCTTTTTTCTGATATAACACAATGGGAAATAGCAGTTCTAAAGCATAGACATTTCCAATCCCATTAAAATCCCATACTTCTTTCATGGATAAATTCTTAGCACTTGATATGATAAGGAAAATTGCAGGCTCCTAACTACTGTTGCTTCTTTTTTTCTATGCGTAACACAGAGGCAACTCTTTGTTTCAAGAAAAACAGAAAACCAAAACCATTGGATTCTACACACATAAGGTGCAGACCTCTCCAGTTTTTTTTTTAAAAAAAAGGGTTGCGCATGCAGGTGCAAAGAAACGACATAGATGAATAAAACATAAAACCTTTTTTTTTAAATAAATTCCAGCACAGAACAGCGGTGACAGGAGCATCATTAACCCATTGCAATATAAGGCTTTCAAAATGGACAATCTTTCTAACGTTCATCTAGCAAGTGCAGATTTTATTGAAAAAGGATCGAACTCGTACCAGGATGATGTAGGCTAAAGTCCCGGGAAGAACAATTCAAAGACAGCAATAACCCTCCTAATCCTTACAGCAACTGAACCTGGAAAAGCACCACAGAACCGAGGTTATTCAACCATGCAAAACCAGTTCAAGACAAAAGATATGGAAAAACAAATCAAATGCCAATTAAAAGGCAAGCTAAAACTGCACGCATAGCAAGCAGCAACATTGAGCTATAAAAAAAAAGGAGCAGAGCAGCATCCACGTAACTGCAAAAACTGAAAAGCTCATTGATGAAATTAACATCGGAGAAGGACCACATCCAGACCTAAAACCAAGTTCCAGAACATAAAAGCATTGCAGTAAAGTAATAAGATGAGTCAGGCATGGGCTGTCCAAGTTTTTAATGGTTTGAAAGGGCCACAACAAAAGAAGCTTCATTGAAGAAACAGTGGCCAAGAAAATTAAGGAAAGAAGGTAAGCACAACAGGTAAGCACTGAGAGTCTACCCTAGCTTCATCTTCTTTCTTTCTTTCTTTCCTTCCTTCTTAATGTTAAAGTCTACCTCAGCCTCTGGTGATACAGACACGTTTGATTTTATACATTTCTAGCACTTAAAAAATCACAGAAAACTTCTCTAGAGCATATATATAATTGGTAGATAAACTTTCTCCCCCCTCTAAATTCTTAGCTACCTTCTTACTATTTTGTCAACCCAAAAGATTCTTAATTTTGTCTGAATAGCATGCTCAAAATTCAATTTTAATTTCCCACGTGGGAAAATGTGATATCAACACACTAAATTGAAAACTAACTTTTGCGCTTATTGATTTTTTTTTCCTAACAGGCTAAAATTCACTAACGATGGTGCTGGCTGCTAAGTCCATCTGAAAAAAGAAGCTGCATAACCCAACACATACGTGCAGCAACAAAGAGACAGAGCAGACACCCAAACCAGAAGCAAGAGAAACAACTGAAAACCAATCTAATAACAAAGAGATGGCAGAGAGTTTCAAGAAAATACACCAGCCACAGCAATAGAACAGGTACTAAGGCACATGCCACCAACCAGAAAACCAAAGCAGAGAGAAGAAGCAATGAGAAAAATACAAAGAATAAAATAGATTTATAAGAAGCCTAGAAATAAAAGTGGAGAAGCAAACCAATAAAGCATAAAGAACTGCACCGAAAGTGGGGATAAAGCCTCGGAAACCCTATAAAAACAAATTGGCAACTTATAAAGCACACACAATTGATCAAACAACAGCTCAAACCAGTAAAAGAGAAACGCAAAGACAGGAAAAAGGAGAACAGAAGGAAAAAACGAAGTCACCAATCACAGTGTGTGAGTGTAGCCCAGAGAAATCTAGCGGGACAGGTTCGGATCCGGTGAGCGGAGAAAGGCTGCCGAAATAGGTTAGGCTTCGCTGGTCATGGATACTGTGGAACAGACAGGGAGGGAAATAGAAAGGGGATTCGGAAAATCTAGGTGTGTTTGGGAAACAGCCCAAAGAAATCAAAGGTTGTGTCCAAAAACTTTTTTAAAAAAACAATTAAAATTAAAATTTATTTTATGAATTTAGATTATTTTAATGTGATGTAAAAAGTAATTTTTAAAAAATAAAAAAATTTATTTTAATATATTTTTAAGTTAAAAATACTTTAAATTATCATTGTTATTATAATTTCATAAAAACTTTAAGGATGTATTTGAAAACGTAGTGCAAATTATGTTTTTAAAAATTTTAATTTTTTTTATTTAAAAAATATATTTTTATATTATTTTAATGTGTTGATGTTAAAAATAAATTTAAAAAAATAAAAAAATTTATTTTAATATATTTTTAAATAAAATATACTTTAAACTATCACTATAATAATAATAATATTTTTTATAATAAAAAATAATAATAATAATAATAATAATAAAACTCATGTCTTTCTAGAATGATTTTTTTTTTAAGATCCAAGTAACTTAGATTTAACGTAACATACCTCAAGTTACTTGGTGGGTAAAGCATCTCCTGCCAAATCTAGGTAAAGATGGCTATCGACCTTTTTTCAGCTTAGTTAATTTTCCTCGTGACATGTTAGTTACCATGTTTTTATCATGCTAAAAGAGGGAAAAAATCATTTAACATTAAAGAAAATGTTCCGATGCTAGTTGTGTGCTTCTTGTTCCTATTGAACTAGAATGATAAGATTTGATTAGATTATGTTTATCTTGGAATTGCAGAATCATATGACCTCAAAATCCT
>Ga0325404_1005737_pt1 | contig 13073 bp, 8 predicted proteins | sample PopdelMetagenome_18_FD_205664 | JGI IMG/M metagenome (GOLD analysis project Ga0325404, IMG submission 205664) | Populus deltoides microbial communities from Bellville, Georgia, United States - Xylem-Control-R1 | ecosystem: Host-associated > Plants > Phyllosphere > Stem > Wood/Secondary xylem... | reverse complement strand
TTAACCTCTACAGATTCATATCGAACAAGATTTCATATATAAGAACATAATAATTTTGAACCTGAGGTTTTGTTACTTGTAATGTGATACTGATCTTTAATTTTTAACATTGAAGTGGTAAGCTGATAATAGATGTATTATGAGTTAAGTTCCTGCTATTCATGTCAACTGTGAAATGAAGGAAACTAAAGACACTAAGAGTGACAAAGCTGTTCCACGTGTAGAACTGGAGTTTTTTTTTTTGGTGGATGATTTACATCTGTTTTTTCAGATACTTCCATGCACCTGCTAAGTGTTTCTTGCATCTAAACCACAGCATGCACCTAAACGCCCAATTTTAGAGATTTTGCTTTTCTGTTTAATATTTTAGGCATGGCTTTTGTTATACATATCTTCGTCTTCTACTTTCCAAGTTGATTTTTTTGATGTTCTGCAGAATGTATCTAAGCTATACGAATAGTGTTAGATTTCTAATTAAGGGATTCAAGAAAAACAGGAAATCATCTCCTCTTTATAGCTGAAAACGCATGCAGCTGGCTCTAAACCCTGGGTTCAACCCCCCCTTCCTTTGGATTGAAGTTGAAGCATCATAGTCTGCCAATAAAAACACCAGGCGCTGCGGTTGCGCAGGGCAGGGATGAATGGATGATGGTTAAGCCACTCATATATGGTGTGTGCTTCGAGGGTTGAAAATGCATGGAGCTGTTTTTACTTCTTACCAAGCTGAAGATTTGGACATTACTTGACCATGATGGCTATTGTATGAATCGTTCTATCTTATTTGGAACACTTTTTTCCTGCTTGTTTAGAAGAAAAGCCATGCCCAATCAGATCAATTTTTGCATTTGATGATATCCAATGATCACGAGTTCTGTTTTCCCATGACAACTCTTTATATGATTATTAAATTTAGAACTCATGGAATTAACCGAAATACACACAAGCTAATACAAACATCTTCGTTAATAAAAAAAAATTCACCTCATAAACATATAATAGCTACTGGTTTATACTGTAATTAGTATTTATTTGGTTTATAGGTTAACTTTAATATACTGATACATAAATAAATTTTAAAAAATAAAAATATATTTTTTAATAAAAAAATACTTTAAAAAATAATTATTATTATATTTTTAAATATATATAGCTATGACGGTGACGAAAGCTAAAAGCCCCAATTGAAGCCTTAGCCTTGTCATAAATCCACTGTGTCAATGGATTTATAGCCCAATAAATTAAGTATTTTAGATACCCAATATGGATTGGACTTGACCATCGTAGCTCACATGTATGCATGCAAGTAAGATGGATGGAGTCATGAAGGGATCACGTGCTACTACAAGGAAGCGTATGAGGATTGATATGCCCAAAGCTTCAGACAAAGGACTAAAAAGATCTAAATGTACAACTTGAGGGACCTTATAAAATGTAACCTACCCATATTTGGCAGAGTCTTGAAGGAACCTCTGTGCTTGTATAGTTAGGCAAATAGACACCCCTTTTTACAATTTGGGCTCCGTAGCTAAAATTAGCTTAGCTATAGTCCCTATAGCCGATCACACACCCATCCTATCCCTTTCAACTCCTACTTCCTCCATTGAACACTACCACCGCACCTGTCACCGCATCTCCGACCAACCATTCCCGCCGATCCGTTGAACCTCTCCGGTCACAAATCCTCCATTGATCACATATTATTTTCATCGGATTGAATTGCAATATCCAAGTGAATATGGCAAGCGGGCAAGTGTCAAAACGAGTCAAGTTTAAGAGTTCAGTGAAAGACCCTGGCACTCCTGGTCGATTATTCCTGGTACCTTTCACTACTTTTCCTTTCTGGGTTTTCGATTTTATCATCAAATTTTGGAACTTGATTGCATTGATTATTTTTTTTTGGTTTTGGTGCAGACTTTGGAGAGGTTGATGTTCAAACCTAATAGTCCTAATTCAGCTACAAAGCTTAATATGGAGTTTAGATTCGTTAAAAGTAAAGAACCTGTTATCTTTTTGTTCCCTTTTTTGTTTGTTTTAATGGGATTTTTTGTATCAAGTTTGTTTTGGGTGTAACGGGTTATGTTACTTTTATGTACATTGAATGTGTAGATCATAAGTACACTAAGGAGGGATCAAATAAAGCACCAATGCTTAATCTCACTTCGAGTCAGGTACCCGTGTTGGATATTATAGAATTGTTTCTGATTGTTAGTTTTTTCTTCTTTTTTTTCTTTTTCTTGTTGTTGATTTTGTACTAAATGGTTTTTTTTTTTTTTGGTGTTGTAGGGTGTGAGTTACATATTTGAGTTTGAAAGTTATGATGATCTCCACGTTTGCAAAGAGTGTGTAGGTAAGTCTCGATTCTCAAGTGTAGAGATGATGCTGATTTCTAGTTTCTCTTTGATACATTTACTATTGATCAGAGATTATGATTTATTATGGATTTGTTAGCGTCTTGTAATGATACAAGTGCTTGGTATATTATAACCAGAACTATAATGTAATAGCAAGTGACTGCAGTTCTATTTTGATTGTTTGGTTACCTTTTAATCTGCATTGATAATGCAATTAATGGAGTGAAAAAGCTGATGGTATTTGCAGTAGTAAACACTATGGTGATTACATAGTTCAGGCAAAGTAATGTTGTTGACTTTATTGGCTACAATGGATGAATGCACTATCTTGCCATGAGTCCCTCTGAAGTTTGGGGGATTAGTTATCAAATTGCCATTCAACGAAGCCTTTTTGTTAAGTGGTTTTGAAGATACATAATTGAGGTAAATAGTGATTGAAGAATGGTTTGTGGTGTTTAAAGATGGTTTGTAAACTGTCAAATATGGAACTAGATCAACGTGGTGGGTTTCTATGGTCATCAAGGAGATATTGTTTTGTGGAGCAGAGGAAGAGTTCTCCTACATGGATTTTGCATGTGGAAAAGGGGGGTCATGTTTTCCTGTGATATTTGGTGTGGCAATTCCCTTCATAAGTACCATTTCCCCCCTTACTGAGCTCATGCTTGGATGTTTCTGAAAGCAATATTTTTTTTATGTTGCTTGTGAGGGAGCTTGATATTTGAAACTTTCTGTGATATTTTTTCAAGTGGATTATAGCATTAAAACTATAGCAGCAGAGGAGGGTGTGTGAAGATGGAGAGTGGAGACCATCTTAAGTGTCAAGTTTACCATTAAGTCATTTACAAGGTCTTGACTAAGAGTTAATCTCAATAGAGATTGCCAGGTTTTCCTTTTACAGCTATTTGAAAAGTTAAATCCCTCCCAGAGGCTGTTTTTTCCCTTTTGAGGCTGCTTCAGATAAGTTGATATTGATAACCTTCACAGTAGAGGTAAAATTCTTGGTGAAATGGTGTTCTTTGTAAAGAAGCTGTCAAATTGTCAATTGTCTTCTGCTACACCCTTGAAGCTATATGCTTATGGAGTTTGGTGTAAGAGTTGTTCGATTCTATTTGTTGTAGCAGGTTTGGTTGTTATGGAATTGAATGCATGGAGAGGGGGTTTTTAGATGCAAGTTAAAAACACGCATACAAAGTTGTATCATGTTAAGTATTTTAGATTTCTGTTAGGTAGAGTAAAAAGAAGGGTTTAGGGGAGAAGAATCATCCCTTGTCTTTCATGGAATCTTGTATTAGATTATATAAATTGTTGGAAACAACGCAATCAATTGCTAATGTGGAGGATCTCTTATTTTTGACTACTCACACCATAATATAATCATTTCTCTCCCATAACAGAATTCCAAATCTGTCCTAAGAGGTTTATATTTCAGCTTGTCACTTCCTTATTGACACGGAGTACATTCTTAATGTTGTTTATTTGTTGTGTATTTTTTTCTGTAAGCTTATAATATTGTCCAGTTTCTATGCATAGTGTTGCAATAACTTGAATCTTTTTTTATATGCCTGCACTGTCGAGTTCATGCGAGAAAGAGAAGACTTGTATCTCTCTGTTCATCCTAATGATTGATTGATGAGGAACCCTAATGTCACTTTCTTGATGGATTTAAAGGATAGCCTTCTATTAGTGCTAACTCTGGGACATCATAATAAGTTTATCTAAGCCCTTGCCTTCTTTTTGCTCTCTGTTCAAAGGAACTTGTCAGAGTTTTCAGCTTTCTTACAATTTTTGTAAACTTTTTGTTGCTTGGTGTTTAGACTACCGATAATCATAATAATATGTCAATCCTGTGTGGGCTTCTTCTGAAGCTATGGTTTTGGTGCCTTGTAAATAGGCAAAGCCCTTTCGAAGACTGGAGAGACGCCAAAGCCTATAGACACTTCAGAAGTTCCTTCTGAACAACCTAGCACAGAAGAATTGCTTTTGCGGATGAATATGCTTCGAGAAAATAGGTAAATTTATTTATTCAAACTCGTGATATAGAGCAATTATAGCACGAATCCTTTTGGTGACTACTTGGTAATCAAGCCAGCTTCTTTTATAATAACGTAAATCTCTTTAATTTTCTCCTTGAAATATGTATAATGGTAAAAGAGTGTACATATGGTGGTACATGCTCATACACAGCTATGTGGCCTTTACAAAGGGAGATTGTACTTGTCTATATTGCAAGATCTGCATTCTTTTAATTAATCGGTAATTGAGGGAAAACATATCTTTTGAAAAGAATTGTTTGAAAGAAAACTTAGCCTCAAGTTCATAGATATTCACTCACACTAGCTATTCTATGCCTTCAAAGCAATCAGAGAAAGACAAAATTAGCTGTATAAAAAAAATAAGTTGCTAACAAAGATTTGATGACTTACCAAGGATCAAGGAACTTGTCTAACTACTTGTATTTAAAGAACAAGTCTTATGCCTTTCATGGTAGTTGCAGTGCTTGCCATCAAATTTTAGCTAACTACACTGTTGGTCCTTTCTACTTGGCGAAGTAGTGTAATCTGTACTAAGAACATAAAATGAGGAGTTTGGAGTTTAAGAGCGTCTGAGGTAAATTTGAACAGATCATGGATGTAGTGTAAGAACATAAAATTTTAGCTATCAAATTTTATGCCTTTCATGGTATTTGCAGTGCGTGCCATCAAATTTTAGCTAACTACTGTTGATCCTTTTTATTTGGCGAAGTAGTGTAATCTGTACTAAGAACATAAAATGAGTAGTTTAGAGTTTAAGAGCGTCTGATGGAAATTTGAACAGAGCATGGAAAGATGATGGGAAATGAGTTCAGAAACCAATGCTTTTATATTTTCTGAAGACTTGCGAAAAGGTGGTGGACATAACTGAATTTTTCCCTTAATGAGATAGCACACTAAGATTTTTTTATTTTTTTTTTAATCCATATCTATTTCGTCCATTCCATGGTGATTGTCCTATTTGAATTGTTAACCACACTATATTAGCTACTGTACTTTGATTTATTATCATCATAACTAGATTGTTTTATGCTAAATGCATCAGTTTTTTTTTTTTTTTTTTGAGCTGATTTTCTTATCTCCTTGATTCATTTGACCACCAAAATTTATCATTCAGTGAGTTGCAGAACCTTCATAAGCGGTTTGTGAGTGATGGTATCTTGACAGAAGCTGAATTTTGGGCAACTAGGAAGGTTAGTGTTGTTTGAACATGTATGTGTGATTATCTTGCTTTCATGATGTTGTTTTTCATTAGTATTTGAACTTGCTGTTTTTATCAGTTTAAATCTTAATGTTTTCTCTGATGGAAACCATCAGCCTTGAAGCTGTCATTCTGGTTGTAAAAGGCATTATTAAGGAATATTTAATTGCGTTCCTCCTTAAAACGAATTGCAGAAGTTGCTTGGTGGGAACTTCAGCAAAAAGTCAAAACAGCGGACAGGCCTTAAAAGTTTCGTGCTTTCAGACACCAAGCCATCAACAGACGGTCGAGTACTATACAGCTCCCTTCTTCCCTCCCCACCCCTCTGTGTGTGTGTGTGTGTGTGTGTGAGAGAGAGAGAGAGAGAGAGAGAGAGAGAGGGTGCATGAATTCTTACCTGTTTGTCTTTGCTGTGGAGATTTTATCTGTTTTCATATACTTTCTTTGTGGCCTTTTGGACGTGGAAAGCTTACATTTGTTTATTTCTTGGAATTCCAGACAAACAAAGTTACATTTACTTTGACTCCTGAGATTGTTCGTGAGGTAAGATATCTCATGATTATTCAATACTTGCAATTCTAGGAAATGTAAAACAAGGATAGTACAAAGTTGTTAGCTAATTAAACTTTCACTAGCGGTCCAAAAGGTATTCTTCATGCTAAATCACATTCTACAGCCTACCTAGTAGAGTATACCCGCTCCCATGTTCTTCCACCTTTTTCATAACTTTGTTGTTCATCCATTTATTTAATGATTAAATTGTGTCTCAGGTTTTTGCAGAGAAACCAGCAGTACACCGAGCATACTTGGATTTAGTTCCCAAAAAGGTAATGTGAGCATTGGAACTACTTTTAAAATTTTCAAGGGTGTTTTTCATGACAAGGCCATAATACTTTATCATTAAATAATTATCCAAAGTCAATGTACTGTTCAGATTTTTGCTTTTCTGAACTTTTCTGGTGTTTTTTTTTTTTTTTTTCCTTCCCTGTGTTCCAGATGTCAGAAAGGGATTTCTGGAGCAAATATTGTAGAGCAGAATACCTCCAGCATGCAAAAAATGCTAATGCTGCAGCTGCTGCTGCAGCAGAAGCTGCTGAAGATGAGGAGCTTGCTCTTTTCCTGAAACCTGATGATATTTTGGCTAGCGAAACTCGGCGGAAGGTATTCATTCTTGGTTGATTATTTAATATATTTGTTTCTAAATACTGATATATATATATATATATATATATATATATATATATATATATATATTTGAATCTTTATGTCTTTATATTCTGAATTGAGAAATATTGAGTTGCTCAATACTTTTTGTTCCAGATCAGATGTGTTGATCCAACTCTAAACATGGAAGCTGATGAAGGGGATGATTATACACATCTTCCAGTAAGTTGGATAACACCTACCTTCATTTTAAGACTATATATTCTTGAGAGTTCTTATTCCCTCATGAATTATTCAATTCAAATGGTAAGCTTATATTTTAAACTCCAACTAAGAAACAAGACTAGAGTTTGTATTTTCTGATTATCTTATACTAATTTTCTATTAAAAAAAAAGTGACAGATAGGTCGATAGATTATTATGAAAATGGAATGTCTCAATAAATAAATAAATAAGCATAATGGGATTTCTTTTTCTTCCCTTCTTAACATCCTTATGGATTTGAATTAAATCTAGTAGTTATGCTACTTTCTGGTATGCTTTTTTGGTGGAAAATCCCAGTTTCTTCTCTTGGTTGATTGTCCAAATCAGTCAGTAAGCTTTTATATCTATCTTCTCTAACCTTGGTTGCACTTTACAAAATACAGGATCATGGGATTGTCCGTGATGGTAGCAAGGAAATAACTGAATCACAGCATGAACTGTATATAAGATCTCTGTCGCAGGAGCTAAACAGGCATGCCGCTGTTGTTCTTCAAGGAACACCTATAGGTAAGAGTTTTCCATCGATCTGATTTTGCTTCCAAGTGCTTTAAGCATGCAATGAATATGATTTTGTGTCTGTTTCTTGTTCAGTTTGCTGTTTGTGTCCCTTGAAATTTACAACTAGACACTCTTGTGAAATTAAGATTTGTTATCTTGTAGATGAGGAACAATTAAAAGACACTCAGACTGTAGCAGAGGCACTTAAACAGTCAAAACAGGGTTAGTATGGTTTGTGTTGGATTCCCTTTATTCCCCTTCTAGTTGGTCATGTATGAAAACATCCTTGTTTTTTCTGTTGCCAGGACAGAATGCTTCAAATGAAGAAACTGATATGAATGCAAACCAGGACAGATTAAGTAGGATTTCAAAAATGATGGAAATTGATGATCTTCAGGCGTCAAGTGATCTTCCTTTGGCACCACTTTCTATCAAGGTTTGATTGTCTTCTCATCATCATGTGTCTGCAGTAGATTTTGTGATTCAGATATGTGATTTTATGTTTTTGAATCCAGGATCCAAGGGACTACTTTGATTCTCAACAAGCTACTGCTCTTAAAAATTCAAGAGATACCAGTATTGGAACTGATCCAGTAAAACGCATCCTGAGTGCAGAAGAATCATATGCTTCTTTGAGGGACTCCATTTCCCTCATAAAAACCACTGGATTGGTCGATCCCATAATTAAACCAGAAGTTGCAGTAAAGGTAATATATTTTATATTTTAAATTATCTGCTGTTTGTTTGCTAAATCTTACCAGAAAACATGCATATTGTCGTTAATGATGTTGTGTATGTCATGTGACTATGATGCAGGTTCTTTCAGTCTTGACCCACAATATCTCAAGCACCAAATATGATAGTGGGAAGAATCATGGGCTAAGTGTTTTGGACACATTGCCAAATACAATTAAAGAGGAGCTGCTATATGTGAGTGTTTGTAATTTATATTGTTCTGCCTTCACACAAAAAAATGAATTCTTTGCACTGGATCATCCATGGTACGATATTGTTATTAATGCTATTTTATTAGTTTTTATTTTGTTAACCTTATTGGTTTTATTGCAAGATTTTGGTTTCGTTTCTTATGTTCATGTGGAAACTTGCCTTCAGCACTGGACGTCTCTTCAGGAGTTATTGAAGCATTATTGGTCATCATATCCAATCACTACTACTTATCTTTATACTAAGGTAAATGTTGTGATTCTTTTGTCTGAGTGAGGTTGTTCCTTTTGATTTCTGGATTCAGAATTTCAATGAGAATGTTGCATGATATTTGAACCTGCAAAATGCAACATATGATCAGTGTCAGGATTGAGCAGGGTATTGAAACAGACTCTTCTAGGCTTTATTGCCCCACCATCTTTTGTCTCTCTCTATCTATATATCTATCCATCTATCTATCTTCATTGAATATTTGCAGGTAAGCAGATTGAAGGATGCAATGTCAAAAATTGATTCACAGCTACAGGTGAATTTGGCAATAAGCTCCTTGTGTAATATTTTACTCCCCCATTCAGCTTTCTTCTTTTATGTGACAACACAATTTTATCACCCACACTGCATGAGTCGCAAGCATACCCTTAAGCTATCTTAAATTCATGCACACCGTAACTTATTACTTCCCCATCCAAACCTCTCGTAAGTCTCAAGGTGCATCTTTCTGGCACCTTGCACACGGTGTCACTGTGATTTGACCATCAGTGCAATGTATGAAGGATAACTGCTAACTATCAGTGTATGCTGCTAGTAGTAGACCAACTTCATCCTTCAATGGAGCTAGTTGTATCTCGTGTTTATCTTGTTTGTTCTTCGCGACAGAAATTCATGGGCATCTTTGTGTAGATGTCTCATGTCTAGCATGGTATAATTTCTTTGTTAAACATTTTGCATCTGATTAAGGTTCACATGAACGAAGTACATAGTATGGGTGTTGGGTATCCATTACCTTTTGCTAAAGTTTTTACCAAGCATATATTTGTCCATGGTTTTGCATGGAGCTCTTGGCTCAGATAGGTGCTCTGCATCCCATTATTTTTATTTTTAAAACATGTCCTTGGCTCTTGCGGGATACATGTGACCTCTAATTTTCATTCCTCCAGCATACTATTCTATGGGTTGTGCACGAATCTTTTAAAGTGCTTCTTTCTTATGTCTTTTCTTCTTCAATCTCAGGAGCTGAAGGAATCTGTGCAGTCAGATCTTCGACATCAGGTCACTCTACTTCTTCGACCAATGCAACAGGTCAACACTTCTTTCCATGTCTCGATTTAAGTCAAGGATTTGGTGCTTTGATGCATTGAAATTTTAGCTGTTAATTATCTGTTTTTGCCTTGGGTATGCTTCTTTTGGCGGAAATGTTAACGTTCTGAGTGTTTTTCAAGCGATATTGGAATTTCAAACTTCTGTTTGCAAAACTTAACGAATGCCCTAATTTTCTTATGTTTCGCCAACTCCCAAAATCGCAAGTCACCAGCAAAACATTCTCAATTGGTTTTTTGCATTTGCATCCTTTGTTTTGGCTGGAATTCACAGACCAGACCATTTGTGCAGGCTCTCGAGGCAGCCATGCAACATTATGATGCAGAATTGCAGAAGAGATCAGCGCGCAGTGGAGATAGATCAAATGGATATACCTAGGGAAACTTTTATCCTTGGTCACTTCGCTGTGCTTTTTTTTGCCATCTCCATTTAGTAACATTTAAACCCAACTGTACATCAAAAATCAATTTTGTTGCTAAATTCATGCTAGATGTGAGGTTCCTCATTCTCCATCTCAGCGTTATACAGTTGCGGATAATGACCTTATATATACAAATGATTAGAAGAGAGCATTATTAGAGGATAAGAAACATGGAGGTGACCTACGTGGTCTATCAGTGAAATTATGTATTGCTGGCTATGGATGATGCTTTTGATGAAAGCCAAATTTTCTCATATGCTACAAAGTCGGAGCCTTGGTTTTTTTGTACTTGGTAAAAAATTATATATTAATAATTCCATTCAAGAAGCAAATAATATATAATATAATTAAAATAAACAATAAAAAATTCAAAATTTTAAGATAATAAGGTAGTCGCCGACCGGTTCTTTATATCTTTATATAAAATCAAGAAAATTATTTATTTTATATTTTTAAAAAAAACTTGTAAACTCAGTTTGATTTTATTGATTTTGCATGAGTCAAATTTAATTTTAGTGTTTTTAAGTTTTTAGTTGGATTTTATATGTTAAATGTATGATAAATCAAACTGATCATTATTTCTACAGTAATGAGTGGGAAGTCACAAATCTTCAATACTAACATTGTAAATTCAGCTGGGCAGTAATTTCTTTCAATTGCAAAATCAGAAGAGTTAAATTCAGTGAAACAGATCTGAGAACCATAAGGCATCGTTCCATTCAACAATGACTAGAATTAAATTGCAAGAAACAAACATTATTATGAAATGAATCACTTGGAAAACTAATGCAAGTGCCTATGAAAAAATCGAAACCCTAAAAGAATTGCTACAAGGAAAAGAACGCAAGACTCCTACAAGGGAGCGGGAGGAGCTGCAACACCCAAGAACGGCCTTCCAGTTCCACAAAGTGAACCATTAGAATCACATTCATGAATTGCATCCTTCAACTTATGAAACCCATTTTTGTAAATCCCAAAACCAAACAATAACCCTATCAAGATCACCGCCAATATCACACAAGTGCACATCATGCACACCTTTGTCCCGCAACACATCTTTGCTAGCTTCTTCTTCCTCCTCCTCCCACGCGGGGCGTGTTCTGAATAATCTCGAGATGTCTGCTACACAAGGCAGGCTTTTCAAGAACCTCAGCTGAAGAAATGGATGGAGTGTGCGTTTTGAATCTTGGAGCTGTGTTAGGGGAAACAGTAAAGTTGAACGTTATGGAGAAGTCGAAGTGTGAAGCAAGTAAAAGAGAGATTCTGATCGTTATGGTTTTTGAATTTGTTCTGATGTGGATGGCTGTTATTGGTTGATTTGTTCAGCTTTGCAAATCACTATCTTTCGGGCCATGGGATGGATTTATTAGATTGTATAGATTGGGCTCCACATCACTGGGAACTTGGCGAATTACTTGAATGGTCCTCTAAGTTTCTGGTACTTGTCGTTTCAGTCCTTTAAATAACACAAAAACAATAAGTGTGAAACTCGTAGAGGTATTTTTTTATTTATTATTAAAGAATTATTTCAATTTATTTTATTTTTTAAAATAATATCCTCTCAAATAAAAAAAATTAATAATATTGAAACTTGTATAAACCTGCTTTTATTTTGTGTTTAATTATCTAATTTTTATTGGAATGAAAAATCAAAATTCATGAGAGTAAATCTTGTAACTATTTGGTTATTAAAAACTTATATCATATCAAATAATTATAATATGAAAAGCTTAAACTGTAAATTAAAATTTTAATATATAATTTATATTATTTTTGCAGAATAATTCATTTTTATTTTAGTTTTCACTCCATGTTATGATTGTGAGTACCAGGTGTATCCTTTAACTTGCCTTCGTTATCGTTTTAGGCTGTCGCAATGGTTCTATGGTGCTGAGTCTTGATATGCCCTCACTTAGCTGCTCGAAGAGCTTAGTTACTTAATTACAGGCGCAAACTCTGTTAATCAGTGCAATCGATTGGTAATTTTGAACTAAACTAAGAATCCTGACACCTCTAACCATGATTTGGTTTAGCTGTGGAGACCAAGCTAGTGTCTTAGTTTCGATGAACGATGTTCGTAATCTAGATTTTATTCTACCCATGAGTCTCCAACACCCATATTCAAGGCCTGTGAAAGTTTCAGGTACAGATAATGAACAGTCATGGCTCCATGGATGAGTTCAAAGGATTAGTTTTGATAAAAACTTTTTTGTGAAGTATATATCTCCTTACATATAAGGTGATACAACTCTGCTGTCCCAGAAAACTCCATGTGATTAAATGTTTTCTCCTCAATCATATAAGCTTCGCACTGTGCTTGGTCTTAATGTCTTACACATCTCTTGAACTGATTCTACTGGCTAAGATTTCTAGGCAATTGTTTGGTGATGTCTGGAGATCGCGTCCTTTTTTTCTATGAAAATGGTGTTGGATGTTAGATTCCCATCTTCACCGTCTGATCCTGTATTCAAATACACTGCCTTCTCCTCCTCTCTTTGAATGAACATGCATGTTCGTCTTTTTCTTTGTTTTGCATTCGCAGCAGATGCCGCTTAACCTTACTGGCATGACTGAACCTCCTTTCTTCTTGTAGAGACTGATACTTGGCAACTGCATAATTCCCAGCAAGAATATAATCTCAGTTCTGATCTGTTTAAGCTTTTCTTTTTTTCCTTTGAGGGTTTGTGCTTTGTGAAGTTTATGCTAATTAAGCTTAAGAAGCGAAGGCCTGGAACAAGAAAGCTAGCTTCAGGGACAAATTGTGCGCTGGATGAATTTATGGTTTGATTGATGGTTTGGATCATTAGATTATCATATTAATTCATATATTATCGGATTATTTTGCATCAATTATTTTATTTAAAATAATATTATTTTAATTT
>Ga0325404_1005736_pt1 | contig 13074 bp, 4 predicted proteins | sample PopdelMetagenome_18_FD_205664 | JGI IMG/M metagenome (GOLD analysis project Ga0325404, IMG submission 205664) | Populus deltoides microbial communities from Bellville, Georgia, United States - Xylem-Control-R1 | ecosystem: Host-associated > Plants > Phyllosphere > Stem > Wood/Secondary xylem... | reverse complement strand
TGCTGCTGCGCAAAGACACTTACTTGAACTTGGATCCCCTTGTCTTTTATCCAGAATTTGAGAATCTCTCTCCCATTTGTTACTGTTATTCCTGGAAGATTGGGAGGGTAATTTAGTCACTTGGAGGGGGGGGTGGGGGGGTGGGGTGGTCATGGGGACTGGAGAGGTCAAAGAGGGTTGCAGAGGGAGGGAGTCCAGCCTAGCTGTAGCTGGGGTCCAACGCTCCCCACAACTATATAGTTTTGTAGCTCCTTTTGACCTTATGGTTCTCTTTATGGGACCTTCTAGTATCTGATTACTCAGACCCAAGGCACGGGTCTGTGTCGCTGTGATTCCTGGGGCCATGCCTTGATCTCTCGATGATAAGTGCCGCTTTCAAGTTCATCATGCTAATTAAGGTATTATCCAATTGACTTATAGCCGTTTGATTTCTGGAAAAATTCAATCTTACATTTGTTTCCATCTTATTAATTTTTTATAACACAAGATAATAAGATTTTTTGAGCATTTATTCACACATTTTTTTTAAACCAATGACATAAAATAAATTTGTTTTTAAAATTATAATAAAATAAATTTTTATATTCTCAAAACATAAAGCATATGAAAATATATAATTTTTATTTTAATTATCTTTATCTTTTATATTCCAAAACAGTAATTAAATATTATCTACAATTATTTACATTAGATTTGATATCAAAATTAGATGATGAAATGACTGCAATTTTTCCCTAGTATTTTAGGGTTTCTCTTCATAATAATAAAACCTTTTATAAAAATCATTAAATGAATACACATATGCAAGAAAAAGTTCAATGTGTACTTTATAAATTTTAAAACCTAGGCTGTAATTAGCAAAACATTATTAGGTTTCATATCCATCTCCTTTTAATTTAACTTTGTTAAAGAACCATCTTAAATAAATAAATAAAAAATTTAAATTATTAGTTGAGATTTCAAGATAAAATTTATATTATTCTCTAATATATCTTTTCAAGTGAAAGTCATTTGGGCTTAAAACTTACAAAGACTCACACACTACCTTATGTTTATTTTTTTTAATTAATTAAAATAGAGGTGATGAGATTCGAACTCATGACTATTAGGTCATCAGGCTCTGATACAATGTCAAAAAACATAACAACTTAAAAGCTTAAACTGTTAAGTGAGACTCTAAGATATGATTTATATTGTTCTCTAACAATTTTTAATATGTAGGGTTTTTTTTTTTCAATTCCACAATATGCAGTTTATTTCAACTTACCAATATATGATATAAAAAAATTAGGTTCTCAACTTTTTAGTTGACTAGAAAGTAATGATATTTTCCAGGAAAAAAGTTTATGGAATCAAATTTTAATTAAGTAGATGAATAATATGTAAAAATTTATGTAAAAGAGAATCATTTTAAGACAAATGTCATTATTCTTGATTTCAAATTCAAGTATTTACAACTATTGTTTGTTCGTTATTCTATTACAATGCTTTTATCTGTTTTATATATGTATATATGTCTAATACAGATGAACAATAAATAGTTTTTAACTATTTAGACTTGATATTTTTACTATGTATGGTTTAACAAGAAGACAAACTATTTTAATATGATAACAAAGAAATGAGGAATGAAGGTTTGGCCATGAAAAACTTGTTAGTGAAGATACCTTGTAACTAATCGGTTGGTTACGTGTAATATTGATTTTATACATATAAAATATATTTATTATTAATAAAGTTTTTATTTGTCTTTAATATTTAATTATATTTGATTAATGAATCTAATGTTTGATTAATGAATCTAGAGTAAAGATAAAAAAAAAAAATACCTTACATAGAAAATTATAAAGTTGTTATAATTATGATATTTCTATTTCATCAAAACATTATTCCTTAATGTTACTAGTTAATGTTCTATTAAGACTAGATATTAATTAGAATTGTTGAGACTAATGCATATTATGTTCATTTTTTTATGAAAGAAAGCAGTTGCTCTCATAAAATGAGGTATGAAGGGTACCTGCAATCAATATGCAAGTGCTTGTGAGATGACATGTACATTGAACTAGCCTATAAAAGAATCTTATATGAAGAGATCACCTGTCTATGGAAAAGCTCACGTGATAGTTGTGTAAGTGGTTCTTAGACTTGAGATTATTAAGTTATCTTAAATAGAAATTGTTATGTTTTGAACCTAACCACGTCTTAATCAAGGGTAATACATGGGTAGATATGGAGTATAGCATAAACTATATGAAGATATTTAAGTAATCAAGAGATGATTCATCACGTTAGGTGAATTAGAGAAAATATTTCTTTTGTTCTCAAATAATATTTATTGTGAAATTATTAGTCAAAGTGGAATGAGTCTTAAGAAGAGTTTCAAAATTTTATTCAAAGAATCAATGATTATAATGTTGAGAACTAACATGATTTAATAAAGCAGACATATTCCATGCTATAATATCTAAATCGAAACATTCATGATGAAGGGATAATAATTACACTGATAAATTAGTCATTGAAAGGTTAAGCTAAATCACTTATGACTTTTTTAATATTTGAAGGATCATGACAAGTTGCTAGACATTGTACTTGATTTTGAAATACAAGTCAATCAATTATTGAATTGATAATAAATTAAATTATTTAATTTATTTATTCAATTGATAATAAATTAAATTGTTTAATTTATTTATTTTTATTTTATTTAGAATTATGACTTATATTTTTGCCAAATTATTAGGGAACCTAATGGATGATACACATAAAAACCATCATTGGTAATCTAGAGTGACTTGATTGTAAATAAATTTTTGCAATTGAAGACTAGAATGTAATTAATATAGAGTAATACAATTGTAGACCCAAAAATAATTAAGTAAGGACTTGATTGAATAAATTTCTAAAATTAGCCTAAAATAATATATGTAATATTATTTAAGGAGCGAATTGATATTTTACTATTTATAGGGTTTTTAAGTTTTTTATAAATAAAATATTATACCTCTTATTTTCTAAGATGAATAGAGTACATACAGAAATATCTAAAATACAAAACAAAAGAGCATGCATTTTAAGGAAAAATAATCTCTCTCCCCTAAAAAGATTTAGAAGATTTTTTATTGGTGGTTCGTGTGGATTACCGTTAGAAGCCAAACACTTGGATGGCCTGTGGTTTGCAACAATTCAGTCTTGAAACAATTATTTAAAGCAAAAAAGAACATATGATTTTTAGTTAATTTTTTTCATAAACCCAAAACAACTCCAGATCTGTCTAACGGGATCCTTAAGACCCTCGAAAAATTTTAAATTTACCATTTCCTTTATGTATATGTGTTTTGGAAAACCGAACAAAGCTTTCCACCAGCTATTAGAGATTCTGAATTTTTACTTCAAGATTTAAAGTTAAAATACTTATAGAGATGAAGTGGGACTTTGAAAAAATATTTTTTATTATTTTTTTAACAAATGGATGCATATATACGCTCACAGATAACACATTCTACCGGTAACATTATATATTTTATATCCCACGTATGTAGATGGGCATATGATCTGCGTAATATTCATGCCGGGGTCAAAGCTTAAGAAGTCAGAAGACTTTAATCAATAACACTTCATAAGTACATGTGCTATATATTTAAGAAGTTAGTAAGTTGAGACAAGATCTTGGTTTAATATATATATTCTTCTTTTGATTATGATCCTAGAAGCATGCCTGGCTAGCAGATTAGAGTAATTGATACTTCTTTTGAGTTTTTAATTTGTAAAAAATATTGGCCACGCTATTTTGAAACAAAAGCCTCTACTCTACTTCACACTGAGCACCCATGGATTTAGAGTTTCTGCCTCGTCTCCTACTAATTTAATGAGGCTGCTGTAATCCAGCTAGTTCGAAAAGGAAGTTCATTTTATGTGCAGATGCCAGAATAAAAATTCTTTATTTATTGCTCTAAGAAAATTATTGTTCTTCATTTTGAGATGATTTTCAAAAACTTTAACGGCACCTCCAGTGTTTTATTTTCTTCTGTAAATTCGTCAGATGAAAAACACTTAATGATTACACCAACTCTTCCATTTTCTCTAACAAAATTTGGCCTGTAAGCAAACAGCTAAAGATGGAACAGATGAAGCATAGCTGCAGAATTCTCAAATTAAACTGACATATATAATAGATTTACAGTTGTATAACACAGATGGGATGCTTCGCATAATGCACATTGCCTAAAAAACATAAAAATTAAGCTTATTTACTCAAAAGAGGGTATGAATGGATCTTTAATCTGATACGGATCTAAGTGAAATCTCTAGTGTTTGTTTTATGGGCTTATATCGCCGTTTGTGGCAGACATGCATTAGTTGTAACGTGTTAGTTTTTTATTTTCACTACCTTATTGTTTGTCCAAGTATTTACGCTCACCTAGCTGGGCTCGTTGTCTTCTATATGTCCATGTTGTGACATATAATTATAATAATACTGTGTGTTCGATAAGCTGGAAACTGAAATGTCTTGGTTGTAGATTACAATTTTTTTTTTAGAGATTTCTTTTGAAAATAATTTATTTATAAGGAATATGCATAAGAAAGTCCTAATTAGAACAACGTGAAAATCAATGTCTAGAAATTAAATGATTAAGGTGAGGTTCACAAAATCCCAGGAAATAACAGGGTAGAGGGACCCTTGCTTTTCTTCTAATCAATTGAAGTGAGATCTTTTACAGAACACAACATCTTCAACGAGGCATGTTACTGCCATTTCAGGAAAGTTGGATGATTGATCACTTGTATTTTTCACTCGTATCAATTCTGGGATAACAACTACTAATATCGTCTTTAGCCCAATGACAAGATTATCATATCAAAAGAAGGTCAACTTAGCTCTTTTGTTCCCCCTAACTCTCGAATTTATTATCATTATTTATGAACTTGATGTTCATAATTTAAAAAATCCCATATAATGCAAAAAAGGAGTTGAAATGCAAAACATGGAGACAATGCAAGAGATAAATAGTGGTTGGAAGAGAGAAAATACATGCACATAGCAGTGCAAAAAACATGGACAACTTGATATATAAAAACAGAGACAAACACCAACGTTCACACTCATAAAATTCAAAAAATAGAGATATATAATATAAAAAACGGGTACAGGACTGACATATATACATTTTGTTGAAAGAATTTAAATGACTCAGCAATACAAAAGCAAAGGAGAGGAGGGGAAAAAAAGGAGACTATACACGTATTCCTAGATATGAGTGGGAAATAAATGGAGAAAAAGAAAAAAAGTTTGGGATATTAGAGACATTACATAAATAAATTCAATAAGCTAACACTTAATTTAACAAAAAGAATTCAACAACATCAGAAAAAATCATCAACAATAATTAAAATGTGCCATATGCTCAGCCCAAATAAGGTGCGAATGCCCACTCATTGGCATGTGTAGAATACATGCTAGTCAACATTTCAGCATGCCTAAACAAACAAAATTTTTAGACTGAATAGATTGGAATTTATATGTGTATTGACTGAAATATATTCTTAATCCACCCAGACTAACCTATGCCAACAGACTACCCAGCATGCATTATCAAGAACACATTTTAATACACCTTTTAAATTCTTCAAGGTTAGAAAGGCATAACATGTCACCTATGACATACACCTAATTTTTTTCAATGCTTCTCTAAAATCATCCACTAATATTCATGGCGCACACCAAATTCTCGTGCAAATTAGAGCCACCTTTTTTCTTCCTAATGGTTATCTTTTACCAGCATGTCTTCCCAAAAAAGCACTTTACGAGCATCAATCTTTCCACCATTGAGCACTAATAATTGTCATCAATTAACAAGAGCACCTAGCTCTCTTATAAGATGTAGAAGCCTATGCCACTCTTTGCATTTCCACTCTCCATAAGGCAAGTTCATAAAACTTGAGGTATAAAAGTATCTTATGTCAACAAGTAAAAACACATTTAACACATCCAACAAGTTTTAACAAGAACAAAAAAAAAAGGGTGCAAATAGATAACTTTAGATTCTTGAAGGACATGTCAGAACAACGTGTAAACAAGTAGGCATAAGAACAAATGTACTCCAACTCTCTAAAAAGTCGCTCCTGCTTAAAAAAAAAAAACATTTCCCTATTAGACATTCTATGAGTGGTTATCACTATCAATCTCCTTCTTCATCTACTCCTTGTAAAAAACAATCTTGACATGAGTCAAGATCAACAACTGTACAGGTTCTTGAGGAACATTACCACCACCTACTGAGAGACTCTCCATTTTGTTGTCTGGTGTTGCGAACTCCTCTCTCCAAGAATTGCATCTCTATGAAAGTCAACTTAGATAACTACAATGTGCCTTATAGACCTTAGAAAACATTTACAAAATGAACAAAATACCTTTAAGTTTGTAAGACAAGAAAACACTATATGAAAAATCCTCCCAGTAACATTTAATGAATCTGCTCGAGTGTGGTAACACAATGTAGAGCTTGACTCCATCTATGAATTTGGTGATCTCTATGCTAAATTTATTTCTCATTTCAACACAAGCATACTAGTTAAGAACAACACCAGTAAATTTAGTGTCATAACACAACGAGAAGATGAGAGCATCAAAACATATCTCAAAAGGTTTAATGAAAAAATATTCAACGTGGAAAATCTACTTGAACCTATTGCTAAAACCCTAATTAACAAAGTCTATAACTATTGTTTTTAGGAGAAATTATAAATGTTTCCTAACATAACTTCCCTTAAATGAAAAAAGTAATGAAAAACTATATTTGAGTAGAGGAAGTAAATGTAACATGACAATGACAACTTTATTTTTAACCATAGGGAGCATAATCTACCCAACACTATTAGTCTCTCATAAATAATTATCAATAAGGAAATGAAAAGATCTTGTATGGTTAAGAATGAAAATATTAATCTTTAAAATTCCAATATTCAAGATCTCTCATAAAAAAGGGAAAAAAAACGTGTCAATTAGTTGCCTGACTTTTATTTTTCAGGGGTTCAACATTATATATAAGAGTTTAGGATACAAAAAAAAGAGACAAACATATAGAAAGAGAAGTCTAACTAAAAAAGAAAGGCAAAAAGAGAATAGTGCATCAAAAAAATAAAATAAAAAACCCCATTCATCTTCTTCCTTCTCTCTCTAAGTAAAAAACCTAGCCACCATTTCCTTTTATTTCCTTCCAGACCCAAAGGAAAAACATGGACAACTAGCCTACTTTTCATCATCCCAAACTTGACAATAACAAGTCCATCAGAACACATGCACAACCTCCAATTCTCTCACCTAATTTCCACAACAACTACCATGCACCATCATGATAACACATTTTAAATTGAACAACCCTACTGTCCTGATTGACCATGACCTCTCTTTGGCCAAACGTAGTCACCCACAACCACCTTTTTTTCTGCTGAAATTGGCCTCGATATCCACCCAATAAAACAACCCGAATACATAACATTTTCTCACCAAACTAGTCAAAAATCAATATTAATCAACCTTAAAATCACCTTAATCATAGCCCGAACAAACCCAGAAGTAATAACAACTAAATAAACCTAAATTCACACCCATTCCTGGTATTTTTTATAGAATAGATTCAACTTGTAGGATACAAACGTGCCATCACTGTCCAACACATTCTCAACACTCGTGCATGTAAGCCATGTGCCGCCATTGCTTGGTTTGATTTTAGTAACTTCCGATCGATGTTAACAGCTTCTAAGGTTGTTTTTGAACCTTAACACATAGATTTTTTTTTATAAATTGTAATATTATTGATTTTGTTTTATTTTTCCAAATAATTTGTAATATTTTTAATCTTTATTTATCTTTTGAATGATTTATAATATTATAATTGTTACATATATTGGTGAATAAATAAAGTGTTGTGAGTACACATCATTGCGTGACAACCTCGAAGGTATGAAGCTGCCAAGGAATTAATATTCTTTGAGGATGAAAAATAAGGTTGAGAGGATTGAGTTCAAATATATTCTTAATCTACATATACTAACCTATGCCAACGAACTATCTATCATGCATTGTCGAGAACACATCTTAATGTGCCTTATAAATTCTTAAAAGTTAGAAAGGCATCACATGTCACCTACGACTTACACCTAATTTTTTTCAATGCTTCTCTAAAATCATCCACTAATATTTATGGCGTATACCAAATTCTCGTGCAAAATAGTGCCACTTTTTTTTCTCCCTAATGGTTATCTCCTACCAGTATGTCTCCTAAAAAAGGCACCTTACAAGCATCAATCTTTCCACTAATAAGCACTAACAATTGTCATCAATTACCAAGGCCACCTAGCTCTCTTGTACGATGCAGAAGCCTACGCAACTCTCTGCATTTCCACTATCTATAAGGTAAATTCATAAGACTTGAGGTATAAAAGTATCTCATGTCAATAGGTAAAAATACATTTAACACATCTAGCAAGTTTTAACAAGAACAAAAAAAAAAAGAAGGTGCAAATAGACAACTTTAGGTTCTTAAACGAACATGTCAGAACAACGTGTAAACAAGTAGGCATGAGAACAATTATACTCCAACTCTCTAAAAAATTTGCCTATATTTTGAAAAAACATTCCCCTATTGGACATTTTATGAGTGGTTATCACTATCAATCTCTTTCTTCATCTACTCATAAAAAACAATTTTGACATGAGTCAAGATTAACAATTATATAGGTTCTTGAGGAACATTACCACCACCTACTAAGAGACTCTTCACTTTGTTGTCAGGTGTTGCGAACTCCTCTCTCTAAGGATTGCATCTCTATGAAAGTCAACTTAGATAACTACAATGTGCCCTATAGACCTTAGAAAGCATTTACAAAATGTACAAAGTACCTTAGAGTTTGTAAGGAAAGACAACATTACATGAAAAATCTTCCCATTAACATTTAATGAATCTGCTCGAGTATGGTAACACAACGTAGAGCTTGACTCCATCTATGAATTTGGTGATCTCTATGCTAAACTTATTTCTTATTTCAACACAATCATACTAGTTAAAAAGAGCATCATTAAGTTTAGTGCCATAACACAACGAGAAGATGAGAGCATCAAAATATATCTCAAAAGGTTTAATGAAAAAATATTCAACATGGAAAATCTACTTGAACATATTGTCGCTAAAATCCTAATTAATAAAGTTCATAACTATTCTTTGTAAGAGAAATTATAAATTTTTCCTTTTATAACTTTCCTTGAATGAAACAAGTAATGAAAAACTATATTTGAGTATAGAAAGTAAATGTGACACGACAATGACAACTTTATTTTTAACCATAGGGAGCATAATCTCCCTAACACCAATAGTCTCTCATAAATCATTATCAATAAGAAAATGAAAAGATCTTATATGGTTAAGAATAAAAATAAAAATATTTAAAATTTCTAAAATCAAGATCTCTCATTAAAAAAGAAAAAAAGATGTGTCAATTAATTGCTAGGTTTTTATTTTTCAGGGGTTCAACACTATATATAGAAGTTTGAGATACAAACAAAAAAGACAAATAGATAGAAAGAGAAGTCTAGCCAAAAAAGAAAAAAAAAAGGCAAAGACAAAAAAAGTGTATGAAAAAATAAAATAAAAAAACCCTATTCATCTTCTTCCTTCTCTCTCTAAGTCAAAACCTAGCCGCCCTTTTCTTTTATCTCCTTCCAGACCCAAAGGAAAACATCGACAACTAGCCCACTCTTTATCATTCCAAACTTGACAATAACAAGTCCACCAAAACACATGCACAACCTCCAACTCTCTCACCTAATTTCCACAACAACTATCATGCACCATCATGATAACACATTTTAAATTGAACAACCCTACTGTCCTGATTGACCATGACCTCTCTTTGGCCAAACGTAGTCACCCACAACCACCTTTTTTTCTGCTGAAATTGGCCTCGATATCCACCCAATAAAACAACCCGAAAACATAACATTTTCTCACCAAACTAGTCAAAAATCAACATTAATCAACCTTAAAATCACCTTAATCATAGCCCGAACATACCCAGAAGTAATAACAACTAAATAAGCCCAAAATCACACCCATTCCTGGTATTTTTTTATAGAATAGATTCAACTTGTAGGATACACACGTGCCATCACTGTCCAACACATTCTCCACACTCGTGCATGTAAGCCATATGCCGCCATTGCTTGGTTTAATTTTAGTAACTTCCGATCGATTTTAACAGCTTCTAAGGTTGTTTTTGAACCTTAACACATAGATTTTTTTTCATAAATTGTAATATTATTGATTTTTTTTATTTTTCCAAATAATTTGTAATATTTTTAATCTTTATTTATCTTTTGAATGATTTATAATATTATAATTGTTACATATATTGGTGAATAAATAAAGTGTTGTGAGTACGCATCATTGCGTGACAACCTCAAAGATATGAAGCTGTCAAGGAATTAATATTCTTTGAGGATGGAAAATAAGATTGAGAGGATTGAGTTCAAATTTAATTTATCCAAACTATAATGATTGTTTTGGGGGTTGAAATCGTAAGGGTGAATAAGTGTTTGTTCACCGTAATGCTTGTCTTGTAATAAATGTTTCTAATGTGTTTTATACATTAAATTTTATTTTGTGTTTATTTTCATGTTTTGTTTTGTATTCAGTATCTTTTATCTTTTATTCAAGAACATGATCTAAGACTAGATGCCTCGTTATACATTAAAGCTCCTTTTTTATCGAGCCATTTAAATATTTTTACGTTCTTAAGGAGGCTTTTATGAACAATTTAGTAACGTAGTTAATTAAACCGGTCGATCTTTTTCGAGAAGAAGCAAATAGACGCGTTGGCGTCGAATAATTACATTCAGATTGAGAGCATTCATTACGTTTGTTTCAGAATGTATTTAGCTTGCAAAAGTACTGGAGCCCAGCCAAATAAACTCATTAATTAATCATTCAATAAACAATCTTTCGTAGTTTATTCGGCTTTTTAACTCTTTTTTTGCGGTGTTTTCAGGAAAGGAAGATCAATCTAAGCTAATAAAATTTTACAAACATTTGTATTCTGATAACTTGAACGAACATTTCAAATTTGTATATGCTTCAAAAGCATACCAACTTTTCTCATCTACTCTCGACATTTTGTTTAAGAGTTGGGTCGATAGCAACATTCATCCTACAAATAACTGTGCAGTAAGCTATGCTTAATTCCACTTTTTCGCATCCATGCTCAAATAACATCCTATAAGTTGAGTTGGCAGGAATTAAATGATGCATGTAATGGATTTATGAGAGCACGTGTGGCCAAGTTGTACTTAGATGTCAAACCCACCGCATTCTAGGTGGTAGGGGAGCCGAGCGTCCTCCTTTTGAGCCATGAAATGAGAGAAATCCCGTGTGCAATAGCTGTGTGTGTGCAAGTTATTTCACTATCACATCTAGCTAGCTTCCCGTGGAGAGGACCCAGCATGCAACCTCCATTCAATAATGAGAGTTAAGAGCGACGGAGACTATACCTAAAGCTAAAAAAACCCTTCGAAATGGACCTGCCTTAACCAGCCAAAACCTTAAATCGGTCTCGCCTACCTCATGAAAGATCTAGATACGGTTGGCTTCATTTCAAATATGCAAGTTGTGATAGGGCGTGCTGGAAATGATGTAGAATGAACTAAAATTTGTGCGAGAACTGAAAAAAACGCTTGAGTTTTGTATTATTCTCATAGGGCCCAAGTTACGTACGTTGACACTGGAAATTGTATGATCTAAGCTGACATAACGACAGCGATAAGAACCAGGGAGTTGTCTGGCCTCCAATTCATAAGTAGGGTGCGGCCATATGTCGGGGAAAAGGCACAATCATACCCAGCATGAGGCTTGTTGGAAGGGGGACAAACAATCCCCCATTATTAAATGCTTGGACACATCAATTATAGCTCATTTACCCAATGAAGATTAAGCGAGGAAATTATGTTAGAAATCGTATTATAATAGCGTAATACTCCTAACTAAGATCTCTATACTTTTTTTTTTTTTTATTCCCATGTTTTTGCTTCATCTGGGACAGTACTGAGAACTTTTGGCCATCTTTAGGTTTCATTGCGATTTGAAATTGAGAAGCAAATATATTTCTCTCTTCTTTTACCAGACAGTATTTCTTATTAAAACATGCATGGTCAAGAACAGCTTTTACACGAGGATAACTTCTTCTTCTTCTTCTTCTTCTTTTTTTTGACAATTTATAGTAGGATAACCTCGACCAAACGCAAAAAAAAATTAAAGATAATGTTGTCACAAGGCTGATTGGTCAAAGGCAGCTTTTATGAAGCCCACGTGTACCCTCCTAATCTTAAACCCCACCTCCACCATATATGTGTGATTCTTTTCAACGGACCGGACCGGGCCAGGCGACACATCTCTCTCTCTCTCTCTCTCGCCCCCCAACCCCCAACCCCCACCCACCCACCCCCAAACTGTATACATGTGACGGGCCGTTTTGAAATTTATTCAAATAAAGACACAAGGCCCTTCAACTCAGTTAAAAAGTCCACATTGTGGAAGGAAGCGTTTGAGTTTGAGAATGTTGCTGGCTGCTTTAATTTTTAAATTGTTTTTATAATTTAAGATTATTTTAATGTTAAAAATAAATTTTTAAAAAAATATAAAAATATCATTTAGATATATTTTTAAGTAAAAATATTTTAAAAATTAACCACTACTATAATACTAAACATGTACCTAGCAGGCATGCAACCAAAATTAGTTAGCGGTGTTAAATTTTTTTTATTATGATTATATTTGTTCTTTAAATTTATACAATTTTAAAAAAATATTTAAAATTATTTTATAAGTGTGATATAATTGTTTACCTATACCTAACATCATGTTGTTTTGTTAGTCCATTGATCCTGGCGGCCACACTATTTAAGTTTAGCAACAACGTAATCAGAAAACAATTAACTTGTGCTTAGTATAACGGTCAAAGAGAATGATTAGTTAAAATGAAAAATGCATGAGCTATAATCTAATGCTATCAATTAATTATGAA